>Ga0208373_1000113_pt1 | contig 145435 bp, 118 predicted proteins | sample RifOxyC2_FD_184036 | JGI IMG/M metagenome (GOLD analysis project Ga0208373, IMG submission 184036) | Soil microbial communities from Rifle, Colorado - Rifle Oxygen_injection C2 (SPAdes) | ecosystem: Environmental > Terrestrial > Deep subsurface > Rock core/Sediment | place: Rifle, Colorado...
AATGGATTCACTTACGGCCGTTGCCCCCATTGGCCCTAAGTGAATCCATTTGCTGTCGTCCATCGTGCGCAATAGACGATTAAAGGGTACGAGTGAGTTTTCAACTTCAGTAAAAAAGTAAGGCCCATTTCCACTATAGTCGTCAAAGCGGATAACGTATTTTATATCGGCGGCATTATTTAAATCCAATCCCTCTGCGCGAGCACCAAACCAGCAGTAATCTTCTAGGGGGAGGCCATATAAAATTCCCCATTCTGTCGATAGATTTTTGGTAGATAATCGAGTAAAGGTGAAATTTTTTCCACTAGCAGTTACAATAGTGGCCTCTTTGATGGAATTACAAACAGATTTATGTAGCCTAAAGCGTTGAACAAAACCATCGTCAATCAATTTTAAATAGTAACTGGAATCGTCAGTGTAAAAGGCAGTTTTCCAATCAACTTCGGCAGTGGCGAAATTTAAAATTGCAGAAAAAATAAACAATGCGGTAAGTGTAATAACTCGACGGATGGTGGGGAGTAAGATTTTTTGTTGGCCCATTCAACTTTCCTACAGCACACAAGATAAGAACAAATGTAATGAAAAAAATGCCACCGATATTATCCATTGGACTTTTTATAGATGTCATCAAAATATTATACTCATTTAATCTTTTAATGAAGATGTTAGAAGATGTAAGAAAGCGAGGGCAGTTTATGGATGTTTTTTTTCTTATTGCGCCTTGGCCACTGCGCTATAAATCTGCTGGCGTGCAACTTTTAACGCTTCTTCTGGGGTAGATTGGCCACTTACAATCAGATTTAGTGCAGATCCCATTGATCCCCACACCGCACCCATTTGCGGAACATTCGGCATGGGGATACCGTTTTCTGCACTCTTCATGAAATTTAATAGATCAGGATCATCTTTGGAGAGTTGAGCAATGGCATCACTGCGACTAGGGCCGCGAGGATCATTTTTATATAAACTGACAATTCCTTCAAAAGAGACCAGATAGTTTTCAATGAATTCTTTGGCCAATTCGCGATTAGCACTAGATCTTCGCACTATAAAACCATGCGAGCCAACAAAGGGGCGGGCCACCATGCCGTTGAGTGACGGAATCGGAGCGATACCGTATTTGATATTGCTTTTTCGCATGTCAGAAAGAGACCAGGGGCCATCTATAGTGGCCGCCAATGATCCGGCCTTCATTTTATCAAAAGCTATGCTGCGATCAGTGGAAGGAGGAATGATTCCCTCTTTAACCAGATAGCTAATAAATTTTGCTCCGGCCAAGGTGCCGGGGTTGTCTAGACCGATATCGGTAACATCTAAAGAACCGGATCGATCCTTAAAGATGTATCCACCATTGGAGGCCAAAATGGGAAAGGAAAAGAAAAAATTATTTAAGTCATAAAGGAATCCATATTGATTTTTTCCGTTGTTGTTAATCTCTTTTGCTAGTTTGGCCAGTGCTTCTAAGGAAGTAGGAACATTGGGGAGTAGCGCTTTATTATAAATTAAGGCCACCGCCTCTAAATCGTAGGGGTAGCCAAAGAGTTTACCATTATAGGTGAACGCATTTAGGGCAACAGGTAGAAATTGGTTTTTTAAAGAGGGAGGCAGAGTAATTGGTTCAATTAGCCCTGATTCTGCCAGCTCCCCTATTACGTCATGGGCCCAACAAAGAATGTCCGGCCCTTTGCTTGTTAGTGCCGCAGTTTTGAATTGTGTGGTTAGATCCTTGTTTAAAACATTAACTTCTACTTTTGTCTGATACTCTTTTTCAAACTGCGCGGCCATGGATAGGATGGCCTTCTTTACGTTTTCGTTAGAGGTCCAGATCGATAGTGTTTTTTCCAAAGCGCAAAGAGGTGTTACGTAAAGCATCACCGCTGGTAAAATGAGGGATAGTAGCTTTTTCATTGGTTACTCCAGATTTTTAGTTAAAAGTAAAATGGCCGCGCCAATGACTCCGGCGGAGTCTCCTAGCTTATGCTGATAAATAAGAGGTTTCGATTGAGGAAGAAAGGTGGAATCCCATAACCTTTTTTGTCCTTCATTATAAAGTAGTGGTTGATTGCTAACGCCACCTCCCAATACAAAGTAGTCAGGATCAAAAATGGAGGTCAGGTTACGTAAAAAAATTGCCAGATTGTTGAGGTAAAAATCACGAACTTCCTGAGCGACAGTTGAAACATTGTCGGAAAAAATTTCTGCGGATTTGGCCTTGATATTGGATCTTTCAAAATAGATGGCCTCCATGGCCGGGCCAGAAAGATATTGTTCCGCACAGCCAAAGTTTCCACAATAACATTTTTGGCCGCCAGGAACAAGCGTAGTGTGTCCAACTTCACCACCACCCCCAAAGCGTCCGGAGAGAATTTTTCCATCAACGATAATTCCTCCGCCAACTCCTGTACCTAAAATAATACCAATGCCAACTTGCTGAGAAATTTTTAGGCCAGAATGGGCGTAAAAATCATGGCCTACTCCACACATCACTTCAGAAAGCGCAAAACAGGAAGCATCATTTTCTAAGTGAATACGGGGAGTGCTTGCAAGAAGCTGACAGAGATCATAGGTAAAATTTTGATTAATAAAAATTTGAGAGTTGCCATTTAACATGATCTGTTTTTCTGGGTCAATAGTACCAGGCATGCCGGCGCCAATTCCGAGTAAATCATCTATTTGTAGAGAAGTTTGCTCGCAAAGCGACTTGATAAGGCCTGCAATATCTTTCATTACCGGCATATATCCGCGATCGCGTTCGGTGGGGATGCGTTTTCTGATGATAATTTCTCCCCATAGCTTGTCGTTAGTCTTTAAAAATTCGGAAGGGATAGGGAAATAAGACCGGCCATGAGAAGAGAGGGTATTTTTTGTGTCAGAGGATATTTTAATGATTACCCCTTCTACTTTTGTTCCACCAATATCTAATCCCAATAAAAATTTTTCTTGCCCTTTTTTCATGAAACAACCCTCGGATGGCCTTATTTTGTGATTGCAAAATTGCTGACTATTTAAACAGGTTAATGGGTGGTTGCCAATATCAAAGTTGCAAGATATTCTTTTTTTGAAAAAGTAAATGCCACAGTAGAAAGTTGGCCCACAAGAACTAATCTGATGGATTTGCGACTAGTTGCATATAATGTGAAGTGAATATTTTAGGGAGAGGACAAAATGAAAATTTATTGGTGGGTGATAATGATGTTTTTCGTGACGACACTGTCGTTTAGTTTTTATGGCGCTGAAGGGGGAGAAAAAAAAGAGAGTAGTTCAGTAGTCGGCAACTATTATCTGAAATTTTCTTCAGGATATGCGGTTACCTCGTGGGAAAATTCGCCTATAACGGTGGATCAAAAATATTTGGCTCCCCCCATATTTCGACTAGATCTAGGTGGGGTGGCCGAGATTTATGAGTTTCGCTACAGCGCTGGATATGTGCGTGGAATGGGCGCTATTATCTCCAGCGATCAGATGCTTCATATGAATTTAAAGATCGTTACCCTTGCTGCTGGGGGGGAAATAGTTTGGCCTACCGCTAGTGATGAAAGTAAGCTTAAAGATACTCAATATTATCGTGGTTCTTTGGGGTTTGTGGGGAGAGTCACTGTTGATTTATTGCTGGCAGATATTTATGCGGAGTATCGCCAGCGCACTCTTTCTGATACGCCACTAATTAAAATTGAAGGAATTGAAACAAGTATTGGCCACGAGTATGATCGCTTCACCAAATTGGGAGCAACTTTCTCGTTACTGGGTTTAAAAGCGTTGGGAGAGGTTACTTGGATTAAATTGGGCAATACCGCCATTTTATCTAAGGAGTTTTCAACAACATTGCCAGAAGATGATATCTTTCGCATCACTTTAGGGGGAGGGTTATCTATTGGCAGAATAGAATTATTAATTAAATATCAGCGACTGTTGGATATTGAAGATGAAGTGGCATATTTATATCAATCCACGCATCTATCTCCAGATTATCTTATGTCTAAAAATACTATTTTTGTGGAGGCAGTATGGAAATTTTAAAAAAAGCTAGCAAGGCCCTGTTTTTTGCACTAATCCCACTACTTTTTACCACTTGTGGAGAAGAGACCATTGAGGTGGTGATAAAAATTAGAGTGGATACTTTTATTAGTTCGGATTCGACGGCCAATCATGCATCTTTGAATTATTTGAGTGTGGATAAAACTGCAGAGCGAGAAGATCGGATTATTTTAAAATTGCCAACCACGGAAGAGGACTTTGATGAAGATAGTGAGTTAGATAAATGTTTTGAAGAGTTAAATGATAATCCGCTTGAGGTCACTTTTTCCATGTTCTGTGCAATTTATTTTATGCCATTGAAGGTTTTAACGGAGGTTCTAACCACCTGCGATTCGGCGATCTTGCAACCAGAAAATCTCTCTTCTGCAATATTAGTCTTAAATACGACGGATAGTAGTGCGGTGGCCTCCGGGGCGCTATCGATTAACTTATTATCAAGGCCTTGGTTTCATACCACTAATTGGACCTATGCCCATCCCTTTTCTGCCAAAGGAAGGTGGACTTCCGCTGGTGGCGATATTGATACCACTATTACTTTTGAGAATAACTGCACTGGTTTAAGTACGGGGTCTTGTGCGGCCGGAGAGATTAAATTTGAGGTAACTGATTATTTTAAAACCTTGATCCAAGATGATGAAAGCTTGCATTTTGGAATGTTGATTAAATCAACCGGGGATCAGAATTTGGCGAATATTCATTCCGCACAAACTTCGACAGAGTTAGGCCCACGGATTGTGGCCCAGTATACGGGTGATTGCTCGGATGGAAAAAAATCATTGCCGAAGGTTTACTATTTGGGCACACCGATCAGAAACCTTGAACAAGGCCGTAGTCAAAAGTAGGATACCACTTATGTTAGATTTTGATTCAATTTGGTCTTATGTTTTTCGCCGCAAGGAGAGCGAGGATAGTCAGGCACTGCGTGTTTTGGGGAGGGCCCTGGTTTTTGATGATCTATCTCGTTCTGATTTAAAAAAAATATATCGCATTATTCATAAACGGGTTTATAAAAATGGTGAGATTGTTTTTACTGCTGGTGATCCGGGAGTGGGGATGTATGTTGTTTGGGAAGGTAATGTGGCGGTGGTGGTAACGGATGTTGATTCTGGTAGTGAGCAAGTTGTGGCACATCTGGGAGCAGGACAATCCTTTGGCGATGTTGCACTTTTTAGTAATTCACAGCGCACGGCCACGATTAAGGCCATGTCGCCTACAATTTTGTTGGGATTTTGTCGGCCGGATTTAATGAATTTTATAAATAGTAATCCCATTTTGGGTAATAAAATATTAATTAGATTGCTTACATTGGCCGGCAGTCGTTTGGACATTACTAATCAACAATTAAGCGAGGCCAAGAAAAAATTGACAGAGCAAAAGGCCCTGCTGGCATCACACGGCAGAGCAAAGGAAGAGTCTGGTGTATAGCAGTGGCCTACCTTCTAATTTTTGGATTAAGTTGATTTTTTACTCTTTAATCTTTTTGATTATTTCCTTTGTTGTTTATGCTCTGAATATTTTAGTTATACCCATTACCATTGGTTTCTTATTGGCCTTTTTATTAGGGCCTTTGGTGGGCCGTTTGGAAAGTTATGAGATTTCTCGTAGTGCTAGTATATCGTTAGTATTTGGAATAATTTTTTCCGTGTTAGGCGCATTAGTGGTGATTTTTTCACCGCTGGCCATTGAGGAAATACAGGATTTTAAGGCCAATCAAGAAAAATATAAAGAGATTGTGGTAAAAAAATATGGAGAACTAAAATTGCGTGCAGAGGCCTCTTTTCCTAACTTGATGCCTTGGAGTAAGTTGGAAGATTATCTGGCCGAACAATCGATGGAGTCTTCAGCTGGACACTTTGCGGAAGTTGCTAAGGTAGTGGCCGCTTCGGCAGAAACGGCGCTTAGTTTTATTATTATTATTCCGTTGGTAGCAATATTCTCTTTGAAAGATGGACATCTGTTTAAAAAGTGGTTAATCGGTTTTGTTCCTAATCGCTATTTTGAATTAACTAATGAGATAATTCATAATATCAACTATCAAACTGGGGCCTTTATTCGAGGACAAATTCTCGATTCCATTATAAATTCGGTAGTAGTTTCGGCACTGCTTTTTATTGTGGGCCTGCCTTATTACATTTTCATTGGAGTCTTTGCAGGCATTGCTAATGCTATTCCGTTTGTGGGGCCCATCACTGCCGGTATTATTGGTGTACTGATTTCCATTATTACGGGTGCCTCGACACCATGGATTGTCGCACTTGTTTTTTTAGGTGCTCATCTTTTAGATGTGATGGTAATTTATCCCAAAACAGTGGGCCATAGCCTTAAGCTTCACGAGTTAGTGGTTATTTTGGGAATAATTTTAGGTGGCCATTTGGGAGGAATAGTTGGAATGTTGATTATTATCCCCATAATTGGCATTCTTTTTAGCACTACTGCCATAATGTTTAGATTGCTTAAGGGATACAATATTATTTAAATTCCATCTTCTTCTAAGAGTTCATCCAGGTGAAAATATTTTTTTCCACTTTTGCTGTGAACAAGTTCATATTCTCCCTTTTCGGTACTTACTACACCTGTTTCGGTATCGCGCAGGCCTCCGTTATCATCTTTGCTATTGTTGAAAAATTTGTACTTAACTTTGTTAATTCCTGTGACGTAAAAATTAATATACAACTTATACTCTTTTGGACTGTTTTCGATTTTTCCCGCAATACTGGGGTGAACTTTTACCACTAATTCTTGAATATCTGGGTTAAGAGAACCAAAGGGGCTGGGTGTTTGGTAGTATTCTAAATAAGGAAAATGAAAACCATTGTAGGTGTAAGGTGGACGGGCATCTTCTAATGAAAAGCCAAAGCCCTTGCCAATTTTTATTAAAAAGCCTCTATGCGTGGTGTTGTAGGGTAAATCAAATATTCCCTTGATTTCCAAACGATAGTGCTCTTTTTTTATAAGCTCGCTTAGATCCTTTAGTATTTTTTCTTTTGCCGCAAAATCGGCACTGGCCTTGAAGTTTTGAAGTTTTAAGGGAGTATTATAGCGATCTTCTAAATTGTAGGCACCAACGACATCAAGTCCTAGATATTTGTAAAGATCCAAGGCGTTGCCTGTGCGTATATTTTTTACTAAAACATCGTATTTTTTAAAATCATCTTTTGCCGCTTGGATTTTTGCTAGCTCTTCAGGTGTTTTGGCAATATTTCGGGCCGCTTTGAAATTGAGTTTTGCAGTTAGTTCTTCGATTTTATTTTGGCGTTGGCAGTATGCTAGATTTCGCACCACTTTGTCGTAGTTGAGGGCCTCTTTAGAAAAATTGCGCACAAAAGTATCTGCCTCTTTTTCAAAATTATAACAGTCTGTCAGAAGCGGTTGAAGTTTTTCAATCCAAAATTTTGCAGGATCCTCTTTTAGTATATTCTCTATTTCCAGATTTTTATCTTCTACCTCTTTTTTGGCAGCAGCTATTTCCAAATCTTTGGCAGCTAGCGCATTGTTTATTGCGTTGACTTGTTCCTTCATTTTTTCATTTTCAGTGTCACAATTTCCTTTTTCTGCTTTTAGAATCAGTAATTTTGCTTGAGCAGATTGCAGCTCTTTTTTTAGCTCTTTTGGATCATCACAGCCACTAAGGAACATAAAAAAAATAATCGAGATGGTAGTAAGTAAGGTTACTTTTGATGTTGTCATATTTGTTTCCTATAAAAAAATTTGTCCTATTTTTTCCGCCAGAGTATCAATATGAAATGGCTTGGCCATATAGGTATTTGCTCCCGCATTAATGGCCTTGGAGATGTTGCCCTTTTCTACTTCGGCAGTGACCATGATGAAAGGAATTTTTTCAAAACGCTCATCAATACGCAATTTCATCAATAGTTTAAAACCACTCATGCCAAACATATTCCAATCCGAGATAATAAGACCGAAAGGCCGTTTATTTTCTAGAGCACTAACAATTTTATTGAAAGCCTCTTTTCCATCCTGGGCCTCTTCAATATCTGAAAAGCCGAAGATGGTTAGAAAGTTGCGTATAATTCTGCGCATAGTGAGAGTGTCATCGACTACAATAATTTTTAAATTTTTATCCACATGCGCAGTTAGCGAAATGGCCTTCTCATAATTTTCCAATTATATTATCCTTTGTCGAAAATATTTTATTGCATGCTAGAATTTTAACATAGGCCATTGCATAATACAGAGGGAATTTTTGCTTTTAAAGGAATTTAACCAAAGTGGTCGGCCATTTGCTTGAGGATGTTGCTATGAAAAAATTGAGTTCTTATGAGATTCGCGAAAAGTTTTTGGAATTTTTTCAGGAGATGGATCATTTAAAGATTTCTTCTTCTTCCATAATTCCCAAAAATGATAATACTTTACTTTTTATAAATTCCGGGATGGCCCCACTAAAGCGTTATTTTTTGGGACAAGAGACTCCTCCGAAACCTCGTCTTTGTAATGTTCAGCCATGTATTCGCACCAAAGATATTGATGACGTGGGAGATCGTCATCACCTTACTATTTTTGAGATGCTGGGAAGTTGGTCTATTGGAGATTATTACAAAGAAAAGGCCGTGGCCTTGGCCTATGATTTATTGGTTAATCGCTTGGGGTTTGATTCCAATCGTCTTTATGCCTCGGTCTATCGTGGTAATCCCAAACTTAATTTGCCGGCCGATGAGGTATCTGCCAAGGCCTGGGAGAAGGCCGGTATAAAAAAAGAGCACATTGTTCGTTTGGGTGAGGATAATTTCTGGGGTCCGGCAGGAGATAGTGGGCCGTGCGGGCCTTGCACGGAAGTTTTTTATGATACAGGCGAGCAATTCGGCCCGGCCTATTTGCCAGGTGGAGAATTTGATACGACTAAGCGCTACATTGAGATATGGAACGCTGGGGTTTTTATGGAATTTAATAAAAGCAAGGAAGGGGAGTTTACTTCGTTGCCTTTAAAAAGTGTTGACACGGGAGCAGGATTGGAACGCTTGGCCATGATCATAAATGGGCATGAGTCAGTTTATGAAACAGATCTTTTGGCCCCTATCTTGAAGATTGTGCAAGAGCGTTATGGCGTAGAAATTCGCAAGGCCCGCATGATTACAGATCACATGCGGGCGGCAGTATTTATTTTGGCGGAGGGAGTAAATTGTAGTAATGAAGGGCAAGGATATATTCCTAGACGACTTATTCGCAAGGTAGTGTCAGCACTAGTTAGTAGTAAAGTTTCTGATTTAAATTTGGGCCCGGTGGTAGATAAAATCATTGAAATTTTATCGCCAGTTTATCTGCATCTTAAAAACAAGCTGGATTTGGTTAAATATAATATTGGCCAAGAGGTGAAAGATTTTTATCCTGTAATTACTAATGGACTAGAGAGAATTGAAAAAGAGGTTGGACAGTTGGCCGGGAAGAAGTTTTTTTCTGGGAAAGTGGTTTGTGATTTGATGACGACCCATGGACTTCCTTTTGATGTTATTCAAAGTGATTTGAAGTATCGTGATATTGAAATTAATATGGACGAATTTGATCACGCCTACGAAGAACACAAAAAAATTTCTCGGGTTATAAAACGTGGGGATTCCAATTTGGGAGGATCTTCGTTGGATAATTTGCTAAAAGACCTTCCGCCCACGGATTTTGCTGGATATGAACAAGATCAACTTAAAGGTAAGATTACTCAAATTATTGTGGATGGAGCTTTTGTCTCTACCGTCGGGCCAGAAACTCCGGCCATTATCATTACCGATAAAACTTCTTTTTATGGAGAGTCGGGCGGCCAGGTGGGAGACTGTGGAGTTATTTCTTCTAACGGTGCTCAGTTTCTAGTGGAGGATACGGGCAAGGAAAGAAATATATATCTGCATTATGGGAAGATGAAGGCCGGGAAGATGAGTGTCGGCCACAGTTGTGAATTAGCGGTAGACGTAAAAAATAGAAATGCGATTAAGCGCAACCATTCGGCCACTCATCTTTTGCATGCGGCCTTGCATAAAGTAGTGGGTATTCATGCCTTGCAAAAAGGTTCACATGTAACTGCTGATCGTTTGCGTTTTGATTTTAGTAACAATACTCAAGTCAGTTATGAGCAACTAAAAGAGATTGAGCGACAAGTGAATGGTTTGATTTGTGCTAATATAAAACGCACTACCAATGTCATGGATTATGATAAGGCAGTGGCCTCTGGTGCCATGGCATTGTTCGGAGAAAATTACACACAGAAAGTTCGAGTGGTTGCCCTCGGTGATAGTTCCATAGAGCTTTGCGGTGGAACACATGTTGATTACAGTGGAGAGATTGGGACTTTTTTAATTACTCAAGAAACTAGCGTTGCCAAAGGAGTTCGGCGTATTGAGGCCGTTACCGGTAGTGCGGCCATTGCATATCTGCAAGAGCAGCAATTGATGTTAAAAAACAGCGCAGATTTTTTGAAGGTGGGAGTGGATAAAGTTTTTGAGCAAGTTCAGATTTTAAAAAAACGATTAAGTGAGCAAACGAAACAAAATAACGACAGACGGAGTTTGACGTTAGAGGTAAGGCGAGAAGAGTTAGTTAAAATAAAAAATTTATTCTTTAAATTGGTTGAAGGGAAAATAGAGGAAGGAGTTTCCCTAAAAGAAATTGGTGATCAGATGATGGATAAAAAAGATGCCGATTTGCTTTGTTTACTTACGACAGATGATAAGGCGCTAAAAGTTTTTGTTTGGTCTGGGCAAAACAGTGTTGCTAAAGTTTTTGCTAATGAATTATTAGTTGAAATGTTAAGGCCGGTGGGTGGTAAGGGGGGCGGCCGGGCATCTTTTGCGCAGGGAGGAACATCTCAAGAGACGACAGAGAGCACAAATTTAATTTTTAAATTGGCCAAGACGGAAATTGCGACATGGATTGAGCGAAAGCTGTAAATTACCTACAAATTATGTTAGTTCTTTCCAGAAAAAGATGTAATCAAGCGCGTGTTTAAATGCTAACTGTTTCAGATTGGCATGTCCAGCATGTCCGCCATCAATGTTTTCATAATAATAAAATTGGTGGTGAAGCTCTTCAAGTTTTGCCGCAAATTTTCTAGCATGTCCCGGATGTACGCGATCATCTTTGGTAGAAGTATTTAAAAATATAGTTGGATATTTTTTGTTCGGAGGCAGATCCTTTTCAACACAGTGATAGGGGGAGATCTTGCGAATATACTCTCCATCTTTTTCATCATCAGGATTTCCATATTCAGCAATCCAGCTATGTCCGGCCAACAGTTTATGATAACGTCGCATATCGAGCAGGGGCACTGCACAGTTTATTGCGGCAAATAAGTCCGGGCGTTGAGTGTAGCAAACGCCCATGAGAAGGCCACCATTGCTTCCTCCCCATGCTCCGAGGTGACGGGGCGATGTGATTTTTTTTGCAAACAAGTCTTGAGCTATCGCAAAAAAATCTTCGTAGGTTTTATAACGATTTTCTTTAAGGGCACACTGATGCCATGTTGGGCCATATTCTCCACCTCCGCGAATATTGGCCAGAACATAAACTCCACCTTTTTCTAACCAGGCAATGCCTTCAACATTTGAAAATTCAGGACACAAAGATACTTCAAAACCGCCGTAGCCATAGAGGATCGTGGGAGTATTACCATTAAAGACTAACCCTTTCTTGTGAACTAGAAAATATGGAATGGCAGTGTCATCAAAGCTTTTGACAAAATATTGGTGGACTTCAATGTTCTTGTAATCAAAAAATGCAGGCTGGATTTTTACAACTGAAAAAGTTTCTACACCTGTCCCGAAATAATAGGAGGGCGGTGTATTAAAGGATGAATACATCACAAAAAAATTATCATTAGTGGCATCTGTGGTGAGTGCTTCGAGACTACCTTCGGAAGGAAGTTTAAGGTGGTGGCTTTGCCACGCAGATGAACTTTTTGTATAAAAATATAGATTCCCTTTGATATTTTCATTGATAATTACAAAAATCCCATTTTTGCTAATGGCCGTTGTGTGAATCGAGCTGTTTTTTGCTGGCCGCAAAATTAATTCAATTGTTTTAGTTTGAAAGTCGTAGTGCAATAAATCACCTTGACAGAATTCTCTCCAGTTTTCTTTGATTGTTACAAATAATGATGTGAGTGTGTGGCCTAAGTAGTCACACATTTGGGGTAAATCAATTTGTTCTGTTTTTGATGTCTCCTCGTTAAAGAGGAAAAATTCTGAATGATAAAAGTCTATATTTCGCATCAAAATTATTTTATGCTCGGGGTTATTTGGTAAATAGAAGCTTCTTTGGAAAGCGAAGGTATCATTTTTTGAAATTTCAAAGACTGTTTTAGCGGAGGATAGTGTGCTGTTGCGCTTCCAGCGGCGGATAGTGCGAGGATATCCAGAAGCGGTTAAGGTTCCTTCTCCAAAATCGCGAGAGATAAGTATTGTATCATCATCTAACCAGACGGCCGAACCTTTGGATTTTGGTAAAACAAGGCCATCCGGCACAAATTGCAATTTAGTAAGATCAAATTCGCGTATTATATTTGCGTCGCAACCACCTGGAGACATGTAAATCAGAGCACGTTTTTGATTTGGGGAAATAGTAAAACCTTTTGGCACCCATTTGATTTTTTCGATGTTGGAAAGTTGATCAAAGTCAATTACTGTTTCCCAGTTTGAATTATTTTTTTTGTATTCTTCGAGAGTAGTTCGTCGGAGAAGTCCCTGAGTATGCTCATCATCATACCAGGTGTTATATAAATATTCTCCATTCATATAGACGTAAGGAATTTTCTCCTTGGACTCTAGAATTTTAAGAATATCGCTCTCTAATTTTGCAAATTCAGGGTGAGAGGTTAGTGGTTTTAGTGTGGTTTGATTTTTTTCTTTTACCCATGATATTGAGTCCTCAGATAAAACTTCTTCGAGCCAAAGATATTTATCATCTTGTTTTTTGATTACATTCATAATTTGCTCCACGGCCTTTTGGGTATTAAGATGATCCACCGTGGCCATTGGGGATTTTACCGTTTTTTTGTAGTTTAAGTCGTAATAATTAACCATCATATCATCTAAAAATTTTTGATATTCGCCGTTATCAATGAATGCGTAAAGCATATTAGTTCGGGCAGGGCCTAGGCGTTTGGCGATATAGGAAATTTGTTCTCGTACTTGCGCAGTTGCCTCTTGGTTTTTGAAATACTCCTTTTCTAGGCGGGCCAGACGCAATGCCAGTGGACATTCGAGAAGAATGTGATGCTCTTCTTCGAGTGCATCGAAAATAGCGGGGGGGATGGAAAATTTTCCAATGCGCTTGCTCTCTTTTTCTGAGAGAAAAACTGGCAGACGATCTTTGAATGGTAAAATTTGCAGAAAAAGATTGGTTTCAAACATCTGTTGATTGATGGGCATGGCGATCCCTTTTAGTTTAAAGCGAACTTCGCCAAAAACGGAGGAGGCGTGGCCAGCGGCACGTTCAATATGCAAAACGGGAAAAGTTGGATGGTTCTCTTCTAAGTATTCTAGAATTTCAGACTTGCCACAACCAGTTTTTCCGGAAAGAGAGATGATCTTAAATTTTGTCTCGTACATGTAGTGGTGTACAAGGCGACGAAACTCTTTTTGTCCTCCGGCAAGTTGGATAGCGTCAAAATTATTTTTTTGCAAAAGGTTAGTTGAATAGCGACTTCTTCCGCCACCTCGCCAACAAAAAACGATGATTTTCTTTTTACCATTATCAGAGCTTCGCGCGACTTGTTTTAAAAAATCAGATTCTTTTAGAGTGGCCAGGTGATAGGCGTAGTTGATCGCTTTTGCTTTTGATACTTTGCTATAGATCAGTCCAACATCATGGCGTTCTTTATCGGTTAGAATGGGAATATTAATTGCGTATGGAATTGGGGTCTCGCTAAACTCGCGCTGGGATCGGACATCAATGATCACATAGTTGTTGGCACCATTTTTAACTATATCGAGAAAGGGGAGTAAATCTATTTGAGGGACTTTAGGGGCAATTTCTTTTAGCGAAACAGTTGAGAGGCATAACTGCTCAAGGAGAGCAGCAAGGTTAGCAACTTCTTGTGATTGATCATTTATCTTTTTCATTAGGTGATAATTTGTATCATAGTTAAGGGGAAGACGGCCATAATTGAGAACAGATAGCTGGAACAATGTTAAGAGGGCCAAAGCTAGAGGCCCTAGCAAAGAAAAACGTCAGTCTAGGAAAGCAGAAATTATTTTCCTGTAAAAATTTCAAAAATATAGCTTCGATTGAAATTTTTGGTTATCATTCAAGTAGTAATTAACCGGGCCCGGCACACTCAAGTGATGAATACACTCAATAGTTCTGGGCCGATATCACTGATTGTATCGAGTTTTGAGACGATATTGTCAGTATAAAAAAAGGGAGGGGGGGGGGATGAAGCTTATTATTATTTTAAATTTTTTTGTTATTACGTTGCTGGGCTCAATTTTTAGTTTTGCGGCCCTAGGGGCCGATTCGGTCATTTGCAGAAACGATGATGCTGAAGAACATGGAGATAATGCGTGTGATTACTACATGATTTCTGGAAGAACAGATGATTTTAGCGGTCTACAGCTATCAACTTACAATCAGACTGCCGGCCGTACCTGCTGGTTAGTAAATCTTTTTAGCGACGCAACAGTAGTTGATCTAAAGGATGATGTGATTAAGTTGGAAGGGGTTTCTTCTAGCTCGAATGGTTGGAATAGGTCTACATATACTTATGCTGATCTCAAGTTGGACATGACTACCGGCGAAGGGATATTGTTGACTAAGGAAGGTAAAAGGCCAGAGGTACTTATGATGTCTTGGAAAGAAGAGCGTTTGTCAAATTGTCGACGAGAATAGATATTTTGCTTAATTAATTGATGTTGGGTGGTCGGATCCTAATTTAATTGTTCCGGTTTCGATGGATCCTTTTCTTAAATAATTACACTAAAAAAAACAGAGCCTTGGTGGGTATTTAAACATCTCATTAAATACCCATTAAATACCCATTATTTTGTTTGACGCTGCCAAAATCAACATATTATCATTACCGGTATTCTTTTTTACTAACCGTAATAACTCTTACAAAAGGAAGGTTCTATGGCCGGTTCATTTAATCCGTTCGAAATGGCGCAGAAGCAATTTGATAAAGTTGCCAAGCAAATTGAAATTGATGATGCGACAAAAGATCTACTTCGCAATCCGATGCGTGAGTACCACTTCAACATTCCCGTAAAAATGGATGATGGTACAGTTAAAGTTTTTAGAGGATTTCGCGTTCAACATAATGACGCTCGAGGCCCAGGTAAGGGAGGAATTCGTTTTCATCCAGACGAAACCGTAGATACCGTGAGAGCACTATCTATGTGGATGACTTGGAAATGTTCACTTTTAGATCTTCCACTCGGAGGAAGTAAAGGTGGGGTTATTTGTGATCCACATAATCTTTCCAATCGTGAGCAAGAAAATATTTGCCGAGGATGGGTTCGACAAGTGGCGCGCAATATTGGGCCACTACAAGATGTTCCTGCTCCGGATATTATGACAAACGGTGCTCATATGTTGTGGATGCTAGATGAGTATGAAACGATTATGGGCGGAAAATTTCCAGGACTCATTACTGGTAAACCTGTAGGCATGGGTGGATCTTTGGGAAGAACTGAGGCCACTGGATACGGCGTAGTTTACGTTGTGCGGGAAGCACTAAAAGAGTTAGGAATACAGGCCAATAAAACACAAGCTGCCTTCCAAGGTTTTGGAAATGTTTCTCAATATGCTATTAGAAAATATCAGGAATTAGGTGGTAAAGCTATTTGTGTTTCTTCTTGGTCACAAGCTGATCAGAAGGCGTTTACGATTAAAAATAATGCCGGTATTGATGTTGATTCACTTCTATCTATCACTGATAGATTTGGTGGAATCAATCCACAAAAGGCCAAAGAACTTGGAAATGAGGTTCTTCCAGGAGATGCTTGGATTGAGCAAGATGTCGACATACTTTTCCCATGTGCCTTGGAAAATCAGATCACTGAAAAAAATGTTACCAAGATTAAATCGCGGGTACGTTTAATTGCAGAAGGTGCCAATGGCCCAACTACTCCAGAGGCCGATAAAGTAATTCATGAGAGAGGAATTTATTTGCTTCCAGATTTTCTGGCCAATGCTGGTGGAGTGACCTGCAGTTATTTTGAGCAAGTTCAATCTAATATGAATTATTATTGGACTAAGGAAGAAGTTTTGGAAAAATTAGACCAGAAGATGACTCATGCTTATCATGAAGTGCATAAATTAGCACAAAAGCGTAAAGTCTATATGCGTGATGCTGCCTATATGATTGCTATTAATCGCGTAGCACAAGCATCGAAAGAGCGTGGCTGGGTTTAGTTAATTGCGAAGTCGTTGAGGGGAGGGGGAGGATACTCCTTCCTCCCATTTTGTATTAAGGAACTCTTATCTGCTAAATGGTGAAAAGATTTTGTTCCAGTGGTCTAGCTGGTAGATGCAGTTATCCATCACTTCTTTTAGTATTTTTGCATCAAATGGTTTTAGCAATAGAAAGCGAGCGTCATCGTAGTAGGCCGAAGAGGCCAAAGAGAAAGATTTATCTCCTGTCGCAAAAATTAAAAACGGTTTTTTATCTTTAATTTCAAAATATTTGATCAGAGTATCTCCTGATTTTTTTGGCATATGGATATCGGTAATTAAAACACTAATATCTTTTTCAGAAAAAATTTTGGCCGCTTGATCGGGGTCTTGGTAGCTATGGATAGTGATTACTTCTTTAGGAAAAAGGTGTTCAAGTATTTGAGTCGTAGAATCTAAGACTATTTCGTCGTCATCAATTAGCACAATGTTATAGGGGCGATGATTCATGCGAAGACTCCTTGTCACGGTAGTGTTAATTATATAGCGGTAAAGAAAATCTAATCAATAGGAAAAAAGAAGAATATATATTAACGAAATAAATCGGGTATAAAAAATTGCATATATTTAATTTGCATTTGTTTAATAAGGAATTATGATTGTCTTGTTATGACACACTCTTCTCACAGTGATATCCCAAAATTTTCGGATAATTTTTTTAATTCGCAGGAGTTATTTTGTCGTATTGGACAGGGAGCGATTGGTGGGAAGGCCGCCGGCCTTTTCAATGTAAAGAGCTCCTTTGTAGAACGCGCCAGTGGATATAAAAACTCAACAGTTTCTTTGCATTTCCCGAAGACGGCAGTAATAACAACTGACTTTTTTGATCTTTTTTTAAAAGAAAACAATTTGTACAAGGTGGCATATTCAAATACCTCAGATAGCTATATTGCTCATGAATTTCAAAGGGCCGGTTTGCATCCGAAGTTGGTGGAGGCCCTAAAATCGATAGTTAGACAGACCAGCGTACCACTGGCAATTCGCTCTTCATCGATCAGTGAAGATGCGACGGATCGTCCATTCGCGGGCGTCTTTAATACTAAGATGATTCCGAATAATCCTAAGGATGATGAGCGATTTAAAAAGTTATTAGAGGCCATCAAATTTGTCTATGCTTCAACTTTTTTTAAAAGGGCCAAGGATTATTATCAAGCACTAAAACGAGAAGCTAGTGATGAAAAAATGGCGGTGATTATTCAACCTTGTGTTGGTAATAGTTATGGCGATTATTTTTATCCAGAAATTTCAGGAGTGGTGCGCTCGAGTAATTTTTATCCCACGGGAAGTCTACGGCCATCAGACGGGGTGGCAAATTTGGCCTTTGGATTGGGCAAAACTATTGTTGATGGTGGAATCGCTTGGATCTATTCTCCGCAAATTCCTTCCGCCCCGGCACCCTTTAATTCTACAAAGGAGTTGCTAGATAACACCCAGACAAAATTTTGGGCCATAAATTTATTTCAGCATCAAGAATATAATCCTAGTTCGGAGACGGAGTTTATTGTCAATGAAGATATTATTGATGCAGGAGACAATGATCTCTTTCCTATTTTGGCCTCGACTTATGACACTATGTCGGACAGAGTGGTGATGGGGACTCCTATCGATGGGCCTCGAGTGATTGATTTTGCTCCTATTTTAAAATTAGAAATGGTGCGACTAAATGAAGCGATTAAAGCAGTTATGGGAATTTGCGAAGAGCGACTTAATTCGTCGGTGGAGATTGAGTTTGCTGTAGAGTTTGATAAAAACAAAAAAAATCATGCTCGTTTTTATCTGTTACAGGTGCGCCAAATGTCTCTTTCTTTTGAGACGATAGCAGTGGAAGAGAGTGAGTTATATGATGGAAATAATCTGGTGGCCTCGCGTACGGTGCATGGCAATGGACTTATAAGTGATATTTGTGATGTGGTCTACGTGCGGCCAGACAAGTTTGATCTCAAATATACTCAACAAATTGCCAAAGAATTAGAGTCGATAAATAGTGATTTTATTAAAGAGAGGAAAAAATATCTTTTGATTGGACTGGGACGTTGGGGAAGTTCTGATCCATTACTGGGAATTCCGGTTAAGTGGGCGCAGATTTCGCAGGCCCGAGCTATTGTTGAAACTACTCAGCCTGGTATGTTTGTAGAGATGAGTCAGGGGACACATTTTTTTCATAATATAACAAGTTCTCACGTTTTTTATTTTTCGGTGGAGTATTTTGATAAGTATAAAATCGATTGGGATTGGCTGGATCATCGAGTGGAGATTACTGAAACTCAATTTGTCAAACATGTGTCACTAGATAGGCCGCTGTATATTAAAGTTGATGGCCGGACCCAACGAGGAGTAATACAGAAATTTTTCATTGATAGGACTATTAAAGAAAAAGATGAGATCTCTCAAAAAGAACGGCGCAAGGAATTAAAGTGTATTTATGAAGTAGAAAAGCTTTTAGGGCCAAGCTCAAAATCGATGGATGAGGTGTTGGCCAAAGTGGCAGAGGCGATGCGCAGTGGTTGGATGTATCCAGAAGAGTGTGTTGTCCAAATTAATTATCAGAATATGCAAATAGGGAGTAGCAATTTTTGCAGTACTTCTTGGTGTTTACAAAATGAACTAGTGGCCTCAGGGCGTAAAGTTGGAGAGATAAAAGTTTGTTATCTAAAAGAACTTCCGGCCACCGATGTTGGGCCGTTTTTAAATGAGGAAGTTAAGCTACTAGAAAATATTGGCAATTTATTGGCCGCCTATTTAGATAAATATGAAGGCGTTGCGGGTGATGATAAACAGAAAAAAGGGGCAAAAACGGCCAATTGGAAAATGGCCTTGGAGATGATTTCAAAAAGTGACGCAAAGTTATTGATGCTAGTAACCAAAAAGATGCTCTATCAGCTTTGTCTTAGTAATAATGCCAAGGCACAGGCCTTGCTAGAACAATTTGATAAAGATGCCGAAGAGAAAAGTAATGAAAGTTTTGGAGATGCTAATGTTCCACTGAAAAAAAAGGGCCATTTTGATGTAATAGATTTACGCGATGAGATCTTTGAAATTGCCACCAGTTTTTTTTCGGATCATGAAATTTTTTCCTTCTTAGATGCTTGGAGTCAGCAGCATAATGCTAATTTTTTAGTGGATATTTTAAGTAACCAACAGTCTTCAATGTCTGATATTATTAACGCCATTTCTCGCTATTTGCATATTTATCAAAATACCAAAAATCTTCCCGGGCCTACTAAAAGACAATTGCTTGTTTCTCTGATTGGCCGATTTATTACCACTAGTCCGGAATATATTCGAGTGGCCAAAAACTTTTTTGAAATTGAAGATTTTTTAGAGATACTTCATTTTGTAATAACTCCTACTCGTGGACATGGAACTATTGGCGGTAAAGGTGCTGGTATGTTCTTGGCCTATAAAATTTTAAGTAAAGAGAGTAGTGGTGATTTTGGGACGCTAAAAATTCCAAAAACTTGGTATCTTTCTACGGATGCTTTTGACAATTTTATTCACCACAATAATTTAGGTGATCTCTTTGAGCAAAAATATCGCCCAATTGATCAGATCAGACAGGAACATCCGCATATTGTTCAACTCTTTAAAAGTTCACCTTTTTCTAGCGATATTATCAAAGGATTGACAAAGGCCTTAGAAGATTTAGGCGACCTTCCTCTTGTTGTTAGGAGTTCTTCTATTTTAGAAGATAGTTTTACCGCCTCCTTTGCCGGAAAATATAAGAGTCTTTTTTTGGCCAATCAGGGAAGTCGAGACCAGCGCCTGTCAGCACTGATGGATGCTATTGCAGAGATCTATGCTTCAACATTTGCACCAGATCCAATCTCTTATCGCAGCGAACGCAATCTCTTAGATGTAAAAGAGTCGATGGGAATTATGATTCAAGCGGTGGTCGGCCAGAAAGTACATGATTATTACTTCCCCTCTTTGGCCGGAGTAATGTTTTCGAATAATGAATTTCGTTGGTCTAAGCGCATCAAAAGAGATGATGGCCTATTGCGAATTGTACCAGGCCTTGGTACTAGGGCCGTAGATCGGGTTAGCGATGATTATCCAATCCTCATAGCTCCTGGACAACCAGGGTTACGCGTTAATATTTCGGTGGAAGAGGTGGCGCGTTATTCTCCTAAAAAGATTGATTTGATTAATCTAAAAAAGGGGACCTTTGAGACGCATGATGTTTATAAAATTTTAAAAGAACTAGGTTATGACTATCCTAAACTTAAACAAATTGTCTCAATCTACGATCGAACTCGCATCTATCGTCCGGCGGGAGTAGATTTGGATATTGAAAATAGAGAGATGGTGGTAACTTTTGAAGGACTGTTTTCAGATACCAACTTTATTGCGCAAATGAAGCAATATATTAATCAGTTAAAAGAAGTTTTTGAGTTTCCAGTGGATGTTGAATTTGCTCATGATGGGAATGATTTTTATCTGTTGCAATGTCGGCCACAAATAAATGGCCAAGACAGTAGGTCGATCCCCATTCCTAAAAATATTTCAAAGGAGCGCACACTATTTTCCGCCAATAAATTTATCTCTAACGGAGCGATTCCAGATATAACTCATATCGTCTATGTTGATCCGCAGTCCTATTCCAAAGTGGCCAGCATTGATGATTTAATTCGGGTAGGAGAGGCGATTGGACTATTAAATAAAATTTTGCCGAAGCGCCGATTTATACTAATGGGGCCTGGGCGCTGGGGAAGTCGAGGTGATATTAAGTTGGGAGTACGTACTTCTTATTCTGATCTTAACAATACGGCCGTGCTTATTGAGATCGCCAGGAAGAAAGGAAATTATACTCCAGAGTTATCTTTTGGAACGCACTTTTTTCAGGATTTGGTCGAGTCCTCCATTCGCTATATTCCTCTTTATCCGGATGATGAAGAAGTTGATTTTAATAATGATTTTTTTCAAAATGCCACCAACCTTTTGGCCGATTTGGCCCCCAATTATCAGGATCTGAGTGCAGTTGTTAGAGTTATTGATGTTGGCCAAAACAGCGAAGGAAAAATTTTACGAATAGTAATGAGTTCAGAAGAAGATAGGGCCTTAGGTTTTTTAACTTACGCAGATGATTTAACCGGACACATGGAGGAAGCACCTCCTTCTCCTGCGGGGCCGCCGATATCTGCCAGTAATTTCTCCACCTCCACGGTTTTTAACGTGGCCAAGGGTAATATTTATGAGCGTAGCAGATGGAATTGGCGCATGTATATGGCCTTGGAGCTTTCTAAGCAATTAGATCGAGAACGTTTTGGAGTAGTTGATCTATATCTAATTGGAAGTGTGAAAACGGAAACGTTTGATGCGGAAAGCGATATTGATTTATTAGTTCATTTTGCGGGAGATGAACATCAACTTTGCTCACTATCTCATTGGTTGGAGGGATGGAGTCGTTGTCTGGGAGTGATGAATTATCTCTATTCTGGATATCGCCGTGAAGAGCTTTTAGATGTCAAGATTGTGACCGATGCTAATATTGAAGAGAAGTATAAATATGCAGTTAAAATTGGGGCGGCAACTGATTCGGCCTTAAAGTTAGGGGGTAAATAGCTTACGGTTGTTTGATAAATCTACTTAATCTGGCGTTGTATAATTTACAAAATTATTCTATTTAGTTGCATTGAGTCTAAAGTTTTAGTACTTTTCACTTCACAAAATTAACCACCGAAGGAGGATGGCATTATGAAATCATTATTTTTAATTTTTGGACTTATGATTTTTTCTTTTTCTCTTTTTGCAGAAGGCGAACTAAGTAGTAGTCAGAGTATCTATGAGGCCTTGGATGTGGAAGCGATTCAAGTTAATCCGGGGATTAATGGTGTCTATCGTTTAGAAAAGGGAGTGGGTGGACTTTATTGCGCAAAATCTAAAGTGGTTTCTCCGAATGCTGAGGATGAATATTTTTGTGATTTATTGGTGGAAGAAATGGATGCAGAAGCAATTTATAATGCTCTTTTAGTAGAAGAGGTGGCCGATGAACCGATGAGGTTCGGGGCCATGAGATTTTTTAAATCAGTGGGCGAATTGGTTTGTCTTAAATCAAAGATTGTCTATCCTGGGTCCAAATTTGAATATAGCTGTACTTTATAATATAATGCAATAAATGGCAGCAAGTGTAGTAAGTAAGAAGGGTAACAGGGAAAACTCCCTGTTACTTAGTTAACACTTCTTTTACTCTTTCTTCAATGCGCTCCGAATCAGAGAGCGCATTTTTTTCTCCGGATGTATTTGATTGTTGGCGAGTGGCATTCAAAATTGCCTTGATGGTGCCTTCATCACATTCTTTGATCATTTCGCAAACAGATCCCATTCCCTTGGCCACCTTGCCGTTAACGAAGGTGTCAAGAACCGAACCTTTAAGTTCGCCGGATAGGCGTTGCTCCAAAATTAGTTGCGCCATTTCTCCTTGAGTTTTAAATTGATCCATTTTTAGAAGTAAAAATTCACCATCATCATATTTATTGTGCGCCTTTTCTATTGCCTCTGTTACTTCTTTATCTTTTGATTCAAGATAGATCACAGATGCTACCACTTTTTTTTCTTCCTCCGTTAATTCATCAACTTTTCCGGAGGTCTCGGCGAGCTTATTCTTTTTTTCTGAGAAGTTATTTAGACGATATCCTTCCATTTTTTTGTTAGCAATGTATTGGTCAATTTTTCGTTGAACATCAGGAGGTAGCTTTTTAAGTGCCTCTTCGGCGGAGGCAATGGCGGCATTACGCGCAATTACGGAAGAAGAAATTTTAGCTTCTAGCTCCCCCTGGACCTTTGTATATTTTTTTTGGTTTTCTTTAATTTTTTCTGTCCGATCTACAAACTGTTGTTTTAATTTTTTGACTTCCTCGGCATCAAGGTGTTTTGTTAATTGGCTCCAGTTGGGTTCAACTCCACTGGCAATGTCTTCGCGAGCAACTTTTGCGGCCTCAATTTTTTCAGGAGTTTTTTTCTCTAGTTTTTCATTCTTTTGCAGTTTCTCATTGACCTCGACAATGGCGTCAAGGGAGGCCATGGATTGTTGTCGTAATTTTTTTTCTTCATTTATGGCAACATCTGTGGCCTGGGCCTGGGCATCGATTGCTGCCTCAAGATCGGCAATTGTTTGGTTTTGAGTATCACGCACAGATTTTAATTCAAAAAAGAGCTTTCTAATCTTTGCATCTTGTATCAAAGTTGGATTGGCCTCCAAATGTCTTAATAATCCTTTTTCCAATTTGGCGTTATATTCTTCTTCATCTTTTTCATTGCAGAAAATGCAAGATGGTGAGGAGTCGCCAAGTTCTGTATCCCATGGACAGCTAAATACATTGGCACAAGTTTCATAACCTTCATCGGTATCAGAGGTAGATTTCTTACAACTGGTTGGATCTTTTTTGTATTCACAGATATCACTGAAGTGTTTTTTTACGCTGTAGGCGCTGACGGAAAAAGCAAATGCCGAAGAGATGGTTAGGGTTGCTAGTAAAATGGTGATCAATACTTTTTTCATCAAACTCCTCCAGTTAATCTTTAATGTAATTCACACAGTGAGCTTATCGAGTATTTATAAAAAAACTTAAGAGCTGGCCGCAGCGAGGGAGTTTTTTGGTCAACTATCGTCGTCTTCTATTTTTATTTCGATGGAAGTTGTTCTGTTTTGGTGGATTGCTGGTGTTATTTGTTAACACCGCAGGCCCGGTGGGAGGAGGCGTTTTTGGTTGTGGGGGGAGGGGAGTGGTAGTAATAGTGGATGGCGTTTTTTCTTCAGGAGCATTTTCATCCTCAAGAGATTCTCCACTGTTTGTTGCTTGGAGCATGGCCAAATCAATTTTGCTGCCGATAAGCGTCTTTGTCTCATTCATAATATGTTCAAAACGCTCCGGAAATTTCCAATCAGTAGGCAGTGGTAGTTTTATATCGTATTGAGAGAGAGCATAGCGACGTAAATTCCCTTTGTCGGTTAGCATTTCAAACTCTTCTCGCAGGACGTGTAGTTTTGTAACTTTTCCTATATCTCCGTTGGCAACTTTGATAAAACTTCCCTCTCTTGGGAGAAAGTTTCGCTTATGTGTGTAGACTTCATTTTCAAAACGAATGCAGCATTTAACTTGGCCGCAGACCCCATTTATTTTGGTGGGCACAATGGCCAGATTTTGATTTTTGGCCATCTTAATATTTACCGTTCCATAATTTTTTAAAAATGAAGAGCAACAATTTTGTCGGCCGCAAGGGCCGATAGAACCCAGTGCCGCGCTTCGATCTCGTACCGATATTTGACGCAATTCAATGCGCATTTTAAGTTCGGCCACCAAATCTTTTACTAAATTTCTAAAATCCACACGATCAGGAGCATTAAAATAGAAGACGGCCTTTTTGCCAAACTGAATAAATTCTACGTGGGTTAAAACCATATCCAAATTATATTTTTCAATGAGGCCTAAGCAAATATTTTCCGCTCTCTTTTCCTGGTGCAAAAGTTCCTGTTTTTTGGCGATATCCTCTTCGGTAGCAATTTTAGAGATGGTGTGAACAGGAAGCATTCCCTTATGGAACTTGGCCTCATAAGGGAATGAATTTATATAACCAATATCCATCCCTCGATCACTCATGGCCATTACTTTTTGCCCATAAGAGAAAATTTGATTACCAATTAAAAAAGGGAATGCACGAGCGTTTCCTGGGAAGCGTACTTTTACAAAGCGCAATAGTTGGCCATCTTGGAATTTATGTTCCTCATCTTCTTTGCCATCATTTGTCGTTTTTTCGTTATTTGCATTAAGATCATTAGAAAAATCAGGAGAAGGTGTTGTTGGTTGCTCTGTGACTTCCGAATCAGTAGCGGGAGTGCTCAGAGCAAGAGGTTCATCATTAGATACTAAATCGTTATTGGCCATATTGGATATCCATTATAGTCATAACCGAAAAGGAGTGTCATCATTTAGTTACAAAGGTATTGGCCAGTAAACTAAACATTCGTTCATTGGCCATATTGTTAAAAAATTGAGAGCGATAAAACCAGTTAAGTTCAAGTAGTAGGCCATTTTTGCTTTGGTAGTCAGAGATACGGCCGATTTCATAATCACAAAGAAGTTCAAGGATTAGTTGTTGTATTTCTGCTTTCTCTTTTACCGCCTCCAAAAGAGGGGCCATTTTTTTATAGTTTTTTAGATAATCCAAAAGAGGGGCCCGAACTTTTTCTGAAAGGAGTTTATATTTTGGAAGGGATAATAATTTTTCTATTTGTGTTGCTGGATTTTCTACTTGAAGGGAAGGAAGCGCCATTTTTTCTTTTGAAAGCTGGCCGGGAATTAATAATTTGATGGCCCTACTTTCGATTGTTGGCAGCAGGGGGCGCATAGTAGGATTTATAAAAAAAATAGAAGACATCTCGCCCGGCCTTTCTAGCACCTTCAACAATTTATTCGCGATAGATTTATTTATCAAATGAGCATCAAAAAGGATGATGAAGCGATAATTTAATTCGGTAGGGCGAAAATTTTGGAATTTGAATATTTCTCCAAAGCTGTAATCGTTTTGGTTATATTCTTTGTCCTCGGAATTTTTTTTAAACATCAAAATATCTTGATGGCCAGCGGCCAGAAGGTTGGAGGCGGCCTGCGATGAGATTTTTTTATTTTCCGCAATAATGCTGGTAAGGAGATTATTAATCCATTGATCAAGTACGGTGGCGATATTTTCGCCATATTGTTGCATAGAATTTAAAATATAAAAATTGGCCAATCTCTTGGAATAGTATTTTTGCACTATTATTTCGTAGATATTTGGTTTCATAATTTATGAGGCCAGTTAATATGTTGCAGATGTTTAATTATTTGTCCAAATACCAAAGAAACCTCTTGTTCTCCATCAATTGTTTTGATTCTTTGGGGGAAAAGTTGGGCCGCCTGCTCATACCCTTCAATTATCTTTTTATAAAAATCTACCTTCTCGGCCTCGAAGTAATCTTTTTTGCTATTACGTAGTTCCTGACGTCGAAAGGATGTTTCTAAATTTATTTTTACATAGAAAGTAAAATGGGGAAGAACATTCAAGGGCGGATATTTATGGATATCCAAAATGGTGGCAACTCCCAAATTTCTGGCCACTCCCTGATAGGATATGGAGCTATCTATGAAACGGTCACAGATTACAATCTGTCGATCTTGCGACAAGAGGGGAAGAATTTTTTCCGCCAGAAGTTGAGCGCGAGAAGAGGCAAATAAATAGGCCTCGGCAATAGGGGGAATAGGAAATTGAGAAGATAAAATTGCCTGACGCAGTTGTTCTCCAAAAATAGTTCCCCCAGGTTCGCGAACAATGGTTACGGCAAATCCTTTTTTTAAAAAGTAATCCTTAAGGCCGGTGATGTGAGTAGATTTTCCGCAGGCCTCAATTCCTTCTAGGGAGATAAAATGGGATGTGGGGTTTTTGGTTTCTGTAAAATGTTGCAAAATTTCCATACTACTTTTTAGCACAGATAATTTAGGATGGGCAATCAAAGATCAGAGGCCCTCTTCTTCTTCATCAAAAAGATCTTGTTCGGTAGAAGTTGGGTCGTCTAAATTGATGGGTTCTGGCCGCAATAACTTGGCGTTAGGATCATCGCTGTTTTCCTCCGGAGCACTTTCACTTTCACTGGGTTCTTCACTGTAGTTGTTGATTGGTTGAAGCTCTTCAGCGGGCATGCCATTATCTGCTAGGTCTGGCCCCTCAGGCATGGCCGGGTCATCAACCATTCCGGCCTCACCAACATCTTTAGAATGGTTGGTGGGATCATCACGAAGTTTTTTGCTTGAGCGGTAGGCCTTAGATTTGCTAAATGGAGTTTGACCGCGTGTTGGCCGACGAGTCACCACTTTTCGAGCACGGCCATTGGATTTTGTTGGTAGAGGAGAAACTTGATTGCTGCTAGGAGATTCTAAGGCCTCAACATTTGAATTCATGGAGTCATTGGCCTCTTGATTAGGACGATAGACGTTACCACTGTTGCTAGATTTTCTGGTTGAGAGGACATCTTTTTTAGGTGCTTGCGTCGCATAAATGGCCAGTAAAATAAAGGAGCCTAAAATTACCAGCGAAAGCGCTAAATATGAAGAGAACTCTTTTTTAGGAGAGATTATGGGCCCTAAGCTAGTTTCTTCTTCAGTAACTTTATGATTTGTGCGCTCTTCACTTTTTTGAGGAGTGCTTTTTCTTGTCACTTCATCTTTGCTGCTTTTATTCCCAAGAACTACGAGTCCAGCAATGGCATCGCTAGTATCATCGATGCGATGCATGGCCTGGGTGTCTTCATCGTATTGTGTGTCCGTTGAGGTTGATTGCGGAATGGAGGGAAGTTCATTGGCACTTTCTCCTCCGCGACGATCCAATTCTTTAATTTGAAAAATTTTAACCCATTTATTGGAGTCGTTTACGCTAATGAGATCGGTATATAGTAACTTTTGAGCTTGCAGGCGGTCTAAAATATCGTAGTAATTAAATGGCCCCTTTTTTTGGCCATGTTCGAGTAAGTAGAAATTGGCCTTGGACATTGTAGTGCTTGGCAGTTCGATAGTCGCCGAAAAAGTCATGGATTGTTTTTTCTTTAACGCTGCGTTAGAGGCCAAGGCCCCCCACTCTGTTGATCCATAAGTTCGCATAAGAACTTGTGTTGGTATGGTATGACTAATTCGATAATCTAGGATGTCATCAAGTAAAAATAACCCTAAACTTTTTCCCTCGTGTTGGAGCTCCACAATATCTTTGCGGCCAGCAAGCTCTTGAGGGTTGACATTTTTTAGAGCAATATCTTTTAGATCCATAGGTCAACTTCAGAGGTTAAAGGGTTAACTTTTAATACTCAATCTCTTGTTTATGTCTCTCTTTCGGTTAAAGTTAAAAAATTTATTAATCAAAATTACACAGTTAGCAAGAAAAGAAAAAAAATTCCGCAACAATTGACCAACAAGGTTTGTTAGTTATTCATCATTGGCAGAAGAAAAATAGCGAACCATTTTAGTGAAAAAACTCTCTTTTTCATTGGCGCGTATTCTATCTAATCCAATGATTTTTCCATTCCGTCCATGTTGCGTACGTGCTTTTTTATTTCTTGGCCGTATGGGCCCGTTGATTTTTGAAGAAGAAAGTTCCTCCTTTTTTTGAGTGGAAGGAGAAGAGGAGGCCATCTCTTGGCCTAAATTGGCACTGTCGTTGAGCAAAGAGGTGGAAATGGTGTAGTCCGGGGATTGTAGTTTAAGGACCGGGACAATGATAACTTTTACGTCATTTAAATTTTCAATTTGCAGTAGATTGTCACGTAAATCATTTAGGATGAAGGAGGCAACTTCGATGGGGGCCTCTACGCGAATAACTTCTTCATCGCGAGCAGTGGCCTTTTGGGCCACGACTCGTAAAATTGAGATTGCTAGTGATTCCAGATCGCGAATATATCCCTGTCCATTACAGCGAGGACAGGTGGTGTGACTGGATTCGGCGAGAGAAGTTCCCAATCTTTGTCGAGAAATTTCCATTAGTCCAAAAGGAGATATGTTGGAAATTTGAATACGAGCACGATCATCTTTAGATAAATCTCGAATAAGCTGCTGAACTTTGCGATTATGATTGCCATCTTGCATGTCGATAAAATCAATTACAATCAGGCCTCCGATATCGCGAATTTTTATTTGACGAATAATTTCATAGCCGGCCTCGAGATTGGTTTTTAGGGCCGTATCTTCAATATTCCTACCTTGGTGAGAATGTTTCGAGTTTATATCAATGGTGGTCATTGCTTCGGTATGATCGATGACAATGGCGCCACCAGACTTGAGAGCGACTTCACGCTTAAAGGCAGATTCGATCTGCTCTTCGATTTTGTAGACGGTAAAAATTCCTTCGTTGTCTTCGTAGAGTTTAATTTTATCCACATAGTGAGGCATGGTGCTTTTTACAAAATGGCGCGCTTCATGAAAAGTTTGCTTGTTATCTACGAGGACGGCATCTATGTCATCTTGCAAATAATCTCGTAATGCTCTAATTACCACATTGCTTTCTTTAAAAATTAATTTTGGCCGATTAGTTGCCTCTATTTGTTCTTGAATAGTTGACCAAAGATTTTTTAGATAAGTTAGATCATTTTTTAAAATATCTAAATTGCGATCAATGCAAGAGGTGCGGACGATTAACCCACTACCTTCTGGAACATCTAACTGTTCGGTTATCTCTTTTAGACGACTTCGCTCTTCTCCTTGAATTTTTCGAGAGATGCCAATTTTATTATTGGAGATGGGCATGAAGACCAAATATTTTCCTGGTAATCCGATATTGGTAGTCAGATAAGCACCTTTGGTGCCGCGTTCATCTTTTTGTATTTGAATAACCAATTTCTGATGTGGCCTAACTTTTTCATTTGGATAGATGCGGCGAATATCATCAAGAGGTATGAAACCGCGCTTATCTTTGCCGTAGTCAACGAAGGCAGCATTAAGAGCATGGGCAATATTTTCAATTATTCCGATATAAATGTTAGACTTGTTATCTTCGTTGTATCGTGACTCCATCTGAAAATCTACAAGATAGTTGTCGTTGACCATGGCCACTCGAATCTCTTCTTGCTGAGTGGCATTTATTAAAATATGCTTCATAATTTTCCCGTTATCGTACTAATCTATTATCCTACTATTTTGTTTCTGCGTGGGATTTATCTCTTTTTTGTAGTACTCAGACCTTACCAGAATTGCCTTCATTTTACAAACAACCTTTATGAAGTTACATTATTATTAATATGCAAAACAAAAATAAACAAAAAAATAAAGATAGATCCATTTTTGAAATTGTAGGTAAGCGTGAACGAGATATTCGCCAAACAATTGTTAATGCGGAGGCGATGAAGGATTTTGGAGATGTTTTTGGAAAAAAAATTTTAATTGTAGATGATGATCAAGCTTTCACTGATTTTGTCGTTCATAGTTTAAAAAGTTTTGGCCTTTTTGAAGTCAAGAGCGCCTCCGATGCGGGATGGGGAATTAAGAAATTTATTGATGAAGTCCCAGATCTTTTAATTATCGATATTTTTTTACCACAGACAGATGGACTAAAGTTGGCCAAGGCCATGTTGGCCCTTTATGAGAGAGAGTTTCCTATTTTATTTGTCTCGGCCAATAAAAGTTTTGGGCGAGAAATTGAAGAAAGTGGTTTTGCTGCTAAGTATAAGTTTTTGGCAAAACCAATTAATAAAGAGTTATTGAAAGAATATGTTACCGAACTCCTAAGATAGTGAGTGTCTGATGTCGATTAAAGGCCGTGATATTTTAATGATAGATGATGATCCCTCTATCACCGCGCTTGTTGGAAAAGTGTTAGAAAATGTCGGTCTGCTTTTTCGAATTGCCACTGGATTAGAGCAAGCGTTCTATTCGCTCAGAGTACAGATCCCACATTTGATAATTTTAGATTTAATGTTAGGCAATGAAGAGAGTGGACTAACTTTTTTAGAAAGACGAAGATTAGATCCTCAATTAAATGCTATTCCAGTTATAATTTTGAGTGCAGTGAAAGAAAAAAAAGTGGTTAATCGGGCACTATCTTATGAAGGGGTCGATTATTTACTAAAACCTCTGAATGCAAAGTTATTGCTACAACGAGTTCGTAAAAATTTATTAGGGGTGGCCGCCAAGCGAGTTGTTTTTGCTGATGAAGATCGGCCAGCGGTCTTGGCCCAAATTGATGGACAAGTTGAATCAATCAATGAAGTATCTTGTACGGTATTGGCCGGTATGAAAATGCAAGTGGACGCACCAGTTAAGATTAAATCTAGTTTTTTTGAAAACTTTTTTGGTGATAATGTACAATTTATCACAATGGGGCAGAGTGAATTTGTTGAAGATGGGCAGTTTCGGGCCAGAATATTATTTCGTGGAATTACTGAAGAACAGGCGAGGAAAATAAGGTTAGCAAAGTGGAAGAAGTAAAGAGTGAAAAAATATTTATTATCTCCATTGATGATGATGTCGATTTTAATTTGTTATTATCAAATAGGTTAAAAAATCATGGGATTAAAATTATAACCACTTCTACGGCCATCGAATTTGCTGATACCTTAAAAAGTAATCCCACTCCTGATCTTTGTATTGTGGATTTGAATTTAACGGAAAGGCCTGGCGCTGGATTAACCTTGATAGAAGCTATGACGATAAAATATCCACAGTTGCCCATTTTTGTCATGTCTCGCCGACGTGATGGAGCAGATATTATTGCCGCCTTAGAGGCCGGGGCATTAGATTATCTTTCAAAGCCGTTGGATGTTGATTTACTGCTTTCTAAAATTGAGCACAATCTTAAAACAAAAGTGGAAAATTTTGTTCAATTACCGCTGTTAAAAATTGCCAATTTTGCCTCTAATTGTACTTTGTTTGCCAATTTTAAAATTAGAGAAATTAATGAGTTTGGAATAATCTTGGATTGTGTGAACTTTATGGCCAAAGGGGCGATGGTAAAACTATTTGGAGAAATAATCTCTGAAATTTTTCAAGAAGAGTCAGTGCTGCTGCGAGTGCATGATGTTACTCTCCAGCGTGAAACTGGCCGTTTTTATAGTTTTTTAGAGTTTGCTTCCGAAGATCAGCGTTTAAATCAAAGCGTGCGGAATTGGTTGGATGACCAACTCGGATCAGGTATTTTGCAAAAATCTTAAATAGTTTTTAGTAAAAATTTCCGGTGGATATTTTTTCTAGTGCAATAAAAGGCATGTCATAGCGATATTTCTTTATCCAATTTTCTGAAAGGCAGGCATGTCCTCCCTTGCCCCAACCAATGCCCCAGCTATTGGCGGTAATCAAGCAGAATGTTCCTTCGCTACTATGTAGCTTGGGAGGCAGTTTCATATACCCCACAAGTAGCAGAGCATGTCCCTCAGCATGACTATCTAGTGTTGCCGATTTCCCTTCTGGATTATTTATAAAGACGTAACCATTATTATTGTAAAAGCTCTCTGATAATTTAAAACCTGCAATTACTGGAGTATTGTTTTTTAGGGCGCTAATAATTTCTGCGGAAGATCTAATCTCTGAAAAGTTAACCACTTTGGCATAACCACGTTGACACGATTCAGAAAGTGGCGTCAGGGTAACATTGTTGCTATTGCCACTCGCGTTGTATGGACAGTCAGAAGACTTGGGAATATCTGGGCGAGAGGATTTTTTACTTTGCTGAAACTCTGCTAGAACCCATGATCCTTGTTGTGGACAAGGCGAACTTTGACATTTTGGCTTGCTGGCCCAAAAAAAGTATTGCTCCGAAAGTCTATTTTTATCTTGCTGTCTGGCCAATAAAATTTCGATGGCCCGCACACCAGCAAAAGAGGCACAGGTGGGCCGTTTTCCCTGATCTTTAGTCTCCGCAAAAAAGGCACTATCTATAACGTGGTAATCTTCAAAGACCGGCATCTTTATCTCTTGTACGATGGCAGTAGGCAGCGGAGTAGCAGTGCTAATAGGGGGAGGCGTTGGAGTGTTTTTTGTGGAAGGCGTGAGTGGGGAAGGCGTGGGGGCCGTGACTACTGGAGCAACTTCTTCTTTAGGAATGGGAGGTAGATTTTTTTTGTATTCAGGAATTCTTTTTATATACTTACCTTTTTCTTCAAGCCATTTTGCTAGTAGCTTTTTTTTCTCTTCCTGCCATACTTCAATCTCTTTTTTCTTTTCTTCTTCCCATTTATCAATTTCTGCTAGCTTGGAGTCCATCCAATCTTCGTTATTTTCAGCAGAAGAGGAACGTTTTGACATCATTGCATTCATCTGATTTTTTTTATCATTGGCCTGACGTTCTTTGAGTCTCTGTCTATTTTGTTCCAGCATGGCCTGAATTTTTGATTGGCCAGCACTAGGAGTGGGGGCCTTGGTAGGTTCTTTGTTAGCAATTAAAGGTTTCTTTATGGGAGTAGGTGTTACAGGGCCAGAACGGTTACCATTTTTGTCATCTAAAGGAGGTAGATCTTTTTTTTCTGGTTCAATAACAACCTTCTTTATACTTCCTTCTAGTTTGAAATCCTTTTCAATGGCATTTTGAATCTCTTCTAAAATAACCAATTTCTTTTTTTCTTCGAAGGAGCTATCAGAGGCGTAGGTGTTAGCAGTTAGAACAAAGACGAGGACGCAGAAGATAGTTTTTAAACTCAAGCAAAATCTCCGGTTGAAGCAATTCTAATTTAAATCAAGAAAGGATAAAGCAAAGAGTTTGATTTTAAAAGAAGATATAAGTTGATTAAAATAATACGATAATGGCATGTTTTGCGATTATTGATTTGTAATTTATAAAGAGATCGACTAGCATTGTTCAAAATATCCCCAACATTTTACCAACCGATGAGGTAGTAATTGAAAAAAATTAGTGTGCTTGTTGCGTTTTTATTTGGGTTTTTCGGCGATACAGTTTTTGCAGAGTCGATAGATATCGCTAAAGCAATTTTTGTAAAAGGGCGTGTCTACTTTCTCTGTACCTCAAATCCAACAGACAAAGAGCAGCGACTGAAAAAAGATATGGCACTCCAGGATGGATGCAGCATTGTTGTTAAAGCGTCTAAAGATAATTCTGGCCTGGCCATTATCGGCTTCGGAGAAAATTTTAGTTCAAAGATGAAAATAACTGAAGAGTCTAAAGTGACAATTAGTCGAAAAACGCATGGTACAGTAGGGGCCGCAGATTACCGTAAAATTGACAGTATGGTGGTGGGAGCGGGAAATTTACTAATAAACTATGTTAATTCCGATAAGGAAAAAAATAAACTAGAAGTAAAAACAGCGAAGGCATCTTTGGGGGTAAGAGGGACGGAGTTTTTTACCTATGTAGATAAAAATGGCAACACCTCCATGACGGTTGATTCGGGAGTAGTGTCGGTGGCCGGAACGGAGGCCTCTGCCTCTGGAGAGAGCGGCATTATGGTGGAAAAAGGCAAAGGAACAATTGTGGCAGAAGATGGAACCGTACCAATGGCCAAAGAACTTGCCTGGAGTAAAGAAGTTAATTGGAAGGTCGATCCACAAGAAGGAGAGTTAAAACATAGCACTTCTCTTTTTGCTTCCATCGAAGAGCAATACAAAGAGTGGAACAAAGAAATTGAAGCACAAAAAAAACGGTACCAAGAGGATATTGATGCGCAGAAAAAAAATATAGAGGATGATTTAGAAGAACAAAAGAAGGCACTTTGGGGGGATGGCTGAGTAATGCCATCTACTTCTTGCCGTGAGTCAACAATGACAAAGGAGAATTTATGCAAAAGTTGTTATCATTGGTTTTAGTTTTAGGAATGGTGGCGGCCATCAATGTTGGATGTTCATCCAAAGGTAAGGATGGAGAAGAGAGAGAACTGTTAAAGCAATACACCGTGGTGGACGCGGAGTATGCGGCGCTTCCTGGTTGGATTGCTGAGCCTCAGGCCTGGGCAGAAAGAGAAGATAGTGATGATTATAAGACATATAGATATTTTGTCTCCACTTCGGAAATGGCAGCGAGCAAAAGACTATGTCAGAAATCTAGTGAGGCACAAGCTGCGGCCAAAATTGCAGGAGAGATTACTCAGTTTATTAAAAACAGTTATGCGCAATCACTACAGGGTGCGCAAGATGAAGAGGTTACTTCATATATGGAAGATACTTTGGCGCAAGAAATTCAGAGTTTTCTAGTGGGAGTTGTTCAGCACCGAACATATTGGGAAGAGCGTAAGTATACCAAAGAGTTGGGCGCTTCCGAAAATAAAGGTGGATTTGTTTGTTCAGCACTTCTAAAAGTTAAAAAAGAGACTATCGAAAAATCAATTGAGCGAGCGATGAAAAAACTTTTCTCTAGTGTAACCACCAATCCAGATTCCAAAACAAAAGCAGTGGAAGCATTAAAGGATGTTGAGAAGAAGTTTTAACAAATTACCTATTTTATATATACAAAGAAATAGGTGTGGAGAGTTACTGTGAAAACACTACTATTGTTAGTAATGGCCTGGATGGGTTCTTTTGCCTTTGCGGAAGAACCTGGTTGGGTAAAGGCACCCGATAAGAATTGTAAAAGCAGTCAACTGTGCGCAGTTGGAGTCGGCGATGGACGTAGTTTGGCCGAGGCGGATGCCAGAAGTGGGATAGCTAAAATTTTTGAAACAAAAATCAAGGCCACTTTTACCCAAAACACTTCTTCAAATAACAACGATGTATCCACCAATATGTCGGAAGAGATTATGGAAGAGGTAAATCAAAGCATTGAGGGAATTGAAATTAAGGATACCTACGAGAGTAAAACGGAGTTTTTTGCTTTGGCCATTTTGGATAAAAACAAGGCCTCTTTAGGTTTTCGCACCAAGATTAAAGAACTTGATGATAAGATAAAAACTTTCATTGCGGATAACTCGGCCAAATCGATTCGTTTGGCCGGAAAACATTTGCAAACAAGAGAGCAGTTAAATTATCGTTTGCAGTTTCTTTCGGGAAGTGGCATCCCCGCTCCAGTTAGTTATGATGAAATTTTCAAAAAGAAAAAAGCATCAACTGCCGGAGTTATTTTGGCGATAAAGATAGAGGCCCCGGAACCAAATGAGATCGAGGCCCTAGTAACTACACTGTTGTCAGAGATGGGCTACAAAGTTGTAAAAAGTGAGGGAGAGACGGCCACTCATACCGTTTCAGGAAAATTTACCTCAGAGAAGCAATTTTTAAATGTAGAGGGTTTTGAAAAGCATAAATTTGTTTTGCATATTATTGCAGCAAATAAGAAAGGTGAAAAAAGTGGAAGCATTGATTACAGCTTAGTGCGCACTGGCCGTGATTATGTACAGGCCTTGGAGAATTCACTGCCGCTTTTTAGAGACTATTTGAATGAGAATCTTGCAGGTTTGAATATTGAATAAACAAAAGGAGAAGTTCGATGAAAAAGGGATTAGCGTTATTAGTGTTGGTGAGTTTTTTGCTGGGGCTACAAGGATGCGGGAGTAATTTCAAGGCCCAACGAGTGTCAGCCGATGAGTCAGATGAAAAGGCCTTAGAGATTACCGATAAATGGATTCAGCGTGATACTGAAAATGCTATTAAAGATGTATTACAAAAATTTTCCGCCCATAAGGGGCTACAGCGCTATTTAGGAAAATTGGGACGGCAACCTAAGCTTTTTATTAGCAGCGTGCAAAATGAGACTTCCGAAGCATATTTCCCAATTGATGATATGAACGATAAATTATTAGATGAGTTTTCTAGCTCTGGGGATTACATTTTAATTGATGCTGCGGCCCGCGATAAAATTTTGGCAGAGATTACTTATCAAAATGATGGGATGGTTGATCCAGCGCAGGCCAAGATGATTGGTAAGCAATCTGGGGCGGATATTTTAATTTTTGGTGCAGTTCGTATGAAGCCAGAGGCAAGAGATGGAAAAACTCTCAAGCAGTACTCGGTAAATTTGCGTATGACCAATTTAGAGACGGCAGAAGAAGTTTGCCGTGTTAGGTTTGAGGCCAGCAAATATTCTGAGCAAAAAGGTTCTGGCTGGTAGAATTTAGATAATAGCATAGTTATTTTTATCTAAAGGCCAGCAGAAAGTGCTGGCCTTTTTTTATTGGAGTTTATGTGATTAACATATTGGTTAAATATACTGCTGGCCTAATGTTTGCCTCGTTTTTTCTCGGACTTTTTGGTTGTGCTAGTACCTCGCAAAAAACCGTTTTAGAAGTTAAGTCGTTGGTTCGTGAACGACAATTTGAAAAGGCACTTGCCATTATTGAAAGCGATAATTTTTATCCAGAAGAGAGATCTAAATTGCTAAAACTTCTAGAGGATGGCACTGTTCGCTATTTTGCGGGCCACTACTATCAGGCCTCTAAATTGTTTTATGAGGCACAGGAGTTGAGTAACAAATTATATACGGTTAGTATCAGCAAAAAAGCGCTAACCGGTCTGGCCAATGATAGTGCGGATAACTATTATGGCGAACTCTATGAACGTTCATTGATTCGTTTCTACTTTTCACTTTCTAATTTTATGCTTTATCAAACGGCAACATATGAGGCACATAGTGAAAAGATAGCAGGGCCAGATGGTAAGCTAATTGAAGGCAAACTTATTCCCGAAAAAAAATTAAGCGAGGGAGAACGCAGGGTTCATCTGTTTGCTGCTAAAGCGGCCATCGTAGAGTGGGATTCTCTTTTAGAAAACTACAAAAGCGAGCATGCCGGAAAATCGGCGTATAAAGTGGATTTGACAGCAAAAATATATGGGGCCTTTATTCATGAGCAGTTTAATTCCAATACTGATAATCAGATAGCGTTGCAATTATACAAAGATGCCAAAGAGGTATTATTCAAAAATTATAATACCTATGGAACCTTTAATAGTTCTGAGGAAGCATTTCGCGAAAATTTTTCTAAATTTCCCACCATGGAGCGTGCGGAAGTTGAGAAAAATTTTGTTCGACCGACTATTCACGCTAAGGATTTGTTAGACTTTATTGACGGAAGAATCGCCAGACTATCCTCTAAAGAGCAAAATGCGGAAGTGGCAGTGTTGATTCAAAATGATTCGCTTACCGATAAAAGTGAATCAGAAGTTAAGTTACCCATTGATTTAGGCGTCAATATGGGAGCAGATGCAAAAAGTTTCGGCCAATTTGTCTCTATGGTTTTTTCTTCAGGCCGAGGAGGCATTTTAGATATTGCTTTTAAATTACCAAATGTTGCAAAAAAAATAACGACCGAAAGGATGGAGTTAGTGGCCAAGGAGAAAAGTGGTAAAGAGTACAAGGTTGCTCTGGCCATTGTTAATCCACTGTCTGATTTGGCCTACGAGGCCTTCAAAAATAGTATTGGGGCCATTACCGCCAAAACTACTGCTAGAATTGCCGCCAAATATGTCGCTGCCTTAATGATTGCCTATAATACTTACAAGCATGATCAAGCGGCCGGATTAGGGGCGGGTATTTTGGCCAGGATGTCGATTAATGCTTCGGAAGGGGCCGATTTGCGTTATTGGTCAACGCTGCCGCATGATTTGCGTTTTGCAATAATGGATCTTCCGCCTGGGGAGTATGAATTTTTTGTAAATCATATCTCCAATCAAAATAAGATTTCTACAACCTTGTTGGGGAAACAGAGTATAAATGAGCGCAAGAGTGATCTTTTTATTCCAGCAAAAGTTAATTGAGGCAAAAGTAGTGGCCCAAGTTTTTTAAAAGGCAAATCCAATTTTTAGTTCTGCGCCGCCTGATAAGATAGTTGTTTTGGCATCTTCCACTCGTCCAGAGTCGGGATCAAAACCAAGTCCATAGGCGGCCATCTCGCCAGAGAGATATCCGGCCAGCAGTAATCCGCTTTGATAACGATAGACTCCGCCCAAGTATCCACTGGCCGCATAAATGGCCGTGGGTTTATAGGTAGCGCTGCCGGCCATGGTGTATCGATAGAGTGCTAAAAAATCAAAGTAGAATGGATTTTGGTAGTTAATATGGGCGTGTATGCCAGCGTCAGCGTTGGTAATGGATAAATCATCGACCACCACAGTGATAAGATTTTTTGGATACATTATAGGAATAGTAGACATATCTGCCCCTAAAACGAGCGAGAAGTCAAAAAGTTGGCCAAAAAGATGAGTGTTAGAGAATGCTTCGGGAGAGATGGTGATAAGTCCCAAGATATTGGAAATGGTATAGCTCTTTTCTCCGATTAGTGTCTGCGTTTCTTCTAGTGCAGGATAGGTTCCTCCCACTTGAAAATAAGCAAACTCTAATCCTATTAGGCGAGTAATAGGGAGGTGCGCATTTACGGCGATATCTGGAATTCCCACATTATTATATCCAATATCTGCACCACCTAAGGTGGAGGAAAAAGTTAAGAGTGCTACGTTGATTCCTCCACCCAAGAGGAGCTCATATTTTTTTGCTCCGGACTGTTTTGTGTTTTGATCTGGTGTGCTGGGGGCCGCAATTGGTTGTGAACGGGATGTAGGTAAAGGCCCGTCAGCAAGGGTGTGGGATATTTTGATACTATTGTCTGTGGATACCGCCACTTGAATTTTATAGGTGGAAGTAACTTTATCTTTTTGAAGGCGCAGCATGAATAGATAGTTGCCGGGATTTAGATAAGCATAAATCTTAAACTCGCCGTTGCTATCACTAATTTGTCTGTTTTCTTTTTTTACAAAAAATTGAGCAGGGCCCAAAGCTTGCTTGCCTGTGCCAGAAGAAAAAATTACTTTGCTTCCTTGGGTGAGTTGCGCTCCGGGGGTTGTTTTTCCGACTAATCTGGCAATGAATTTTCCCTTAGACATGACCCCTTTAGGTCCGGACCATTGCAAGGGGAGAGATTGTTGCCCATACGCGCACATCTGAAAAAAAAGCACAACTGCTAGTAGAAAAAAAATATGCGTGCGAATGAAATATCGCAATTAATCACCGATCCTATTGATGACAGTCGTTGCATTTTACTGGTGCTGCCTCATTGCCGGATGCTTTGTGGCAAGTGATACAAATGCGATGCGCCTCGGTGCGCAAAGAGATTACATCATCAAAGCGCTTTTGGAAAAGTTGCTCATTGCTTCCTGTCGGATTGGTGCTAAGTGAATTGTTGTGACAACTCGTGCACACGCCATTAGAAAGGTATGAAGTGGCCGCAATATGCATTTCGTGGTTAAAGTGCACTTCACCTTTGGTGTTATTGAAAACAAAATACTCCGGGTAATCGGCCTGAGAACCAGGGAATGATTTGTTTTTTATTTCATCAATATTTTTCTTCCCATCGTTGTCAGAGTCTAATTGCTCCAGTGATTTTAGATTGATTTCACCATTAACCTTTTTATCGCGCATCATCAGTCCGTAGGTATTTAAAAAATCTTTAACTACCGGCATATGGCAAGTGGTACAAGAATTAAGTTTTGTGTTTTTTAGAAAAGGGTATTCTGCGATCATATAGGTATTTAAACTAGGAGTCGCAAACAAAATAGAAGTAGTAAGTAGGCCAGTGACTAAAATAATATTTTTCATAGGGATCATTCTCCTTTTGCTATGTAATTATTGGTGACAGCCGCCACATTGTACTGGAGCGTTGGCACTTCCTGATTCTCGATGACATCTCCAGCAAAGACGGTGGCCTTCGGAGCGTAAAGAAATATTGTCATCAAAGCGTTTTAAAAATAGATCAGTTGCTTTATTGTTAGGAGCATCGTGGCAGTTATCGCAATTTCCACTTGACAGATAAGAGGGGGCGGCAACATGCATTTCGTGATTGAAATCAATATTTCCCTTCTTGTTGGTAAAGATGAAATATTCAGGATAGGTTGCATGAGAGCCGGGGAAGGCCTTATCATTAAGCTCATCAATATTCTTTTTGGTATCTAGGTCTGAGTCAGCATCTTCAACGGCCTTAAAATCCATTTTGCTGGCGCGCAAAGAGAGTCCGTAGGAGTTAAGAGAATCTTTTACAACCGGCATATGGCAGGTGGTACAGGCATGCAGTTTACTATTTCGCAGAAAGGGATACTCGGCGATAAAAAGGGTTGTTAAGCTGGGGGTAGCAAATAATAAGGTGATGGTAAAAAGCTGAGAGAGTAAAATGATTATATATTTCATACGATTCCTCCTTCGTTCTACTTACTAAAAATATAATACGGACGAAATGGTAATGGCCACTGTTTTCTCTATACTTTTTACGCTATAATCAATGCCATGTTTTTGGACAATAGAGTAATTTTTTATATCATCATTTTGCATTCCTTGTTGCTGGGCAACGAGGCCTTGGGTGCCGATAAGCTTAAAAGTGCTAGCACTGATTTTTCTATCGAAAGTAGTGATAGTGTTGATTTTTTAGCAAATGAGTTAGAGTTAGAAGAGCGTATGCCAACCCCGATACCAGGAAAGGAGCGATTGCCGAAGAAGATTGTCCCTGTTAGGCCAAAGAGCAGCGGAACGGCCATTGCTAGTGTAGCTGCTTTGAAACCAACGGTAAGCACAATAATAGTTGCCACCCCACGCCCACTTGCTACTGCTACCTCCACGCCGCCGCCTCTTTTGACTGCTACTCCTGCACCGACAACTGGGCCGTGGTGGAATAAAATGGTTGATAATTACAAAAAAGTAAAAGGTGCGGCGTTAGAAGTTACCCATGAAGTTACTGATTTTATAAAGCAAAAGCTTGGACGCTAAAAATGGAGGCAGCAGTGAACGCTAAACGAATGATAAACTCTTTGCTTTATCTAATGATTGCCGTACTGGTGGTTAGAAATGGATTGATTTTTTTTGGTAATAGTGAACTAGAAGGCCAGCGATTAGAGGATCTGATTTTAAATCAAGTTGGTGGCGAAGGAATGGGAAGGAGGTTATATAGCTTTAAACCTCCTATCGCTATTTTTTTTTGGAGCTTATCTTGTCCGCCTTGTCTGTTTGAGTTAGGACGAATTCAAAGTGCAATTAACAACGAAGAGGTCAATCCGCAGAGTATTCTAGCTGTTAATGTCTCCGATTCTCCAGAGACAATCGCTTTGCAAATGGCCAAGCGCAAATGGAATTTTCCTGTCTTTATAGATTCGTCCAACGGCCTTTCAAAGCAGCTAAAAGTGCAAGCAACTCCTACGGTGGCATATATTGATAGCGAGTTTAAAGTTTCCACCGTTAATACGGGAGTTAGTCCTTTGCTAATTAATCGATTGTCTAAGATGAAGTAAGTGGATCATTATAAAAGTTCAAATCCTCTCATGAAGGCAAGGTATTCTTTGACGATTGTAGTAGGGCGAGGATTTTCGGAAGTTTTTAAGTGGCAACTGCCGCCTTGAGGGCCATCTCCCCAAAACTTCTTTTTGCAAACAACGGTGGCATTACACCCTCGAAAGTCGCATTCTAAGGCGTTGCCGGGAATTTGTTTGTAGATAAAATCTTCGCGTGTCACTGCTGATTTGATTCCTTCTACGCATTGGGTAAAATAACTATCTTCTGCACCAGTGGAGCATAGCCAATCAAAGACAACGCGCTCAAAATCTTCGCGGTTTGGCCGCTCTTCTAACGCAACGACCGAAGAAAAGGAGAGAAGGGATGTGGCCATCGATTTTTCACAGGAATCATCTTTATCATCAAAGTTACAGAAAAATTTATAAAAACTAAGGCCTCCTTCTCGAAAGGTTCCCCAGTATGCCGAATAGTGATTGCGAGATGGCTTCATACGCCAACAGAGGCCTAGGGCACAATCTTCGGGACTTAAAAAAGATCCCATATTAGTTGAAGTGCGCAAGCTTGGACGAAGATCGCCTTCTTTGTACCACATACCATCAGATTGATATCTTTCAAAAAGAGAGCTGCTTAGAGCTCCGGCCACTGGAATTTCCCAAATAGCAGAAAGTAGCGGGGCAATATTAAATCCAGAATTACAGCTACTGATGGTGGCATAGGCCCCTTTCATTAGGTTAGGTTTTATTTCGGAAAGGAGTCCTTTTGCCGTGGGATCAAGATTGGCATCCATTTTTCCCAATTTAAAAACCCATGGGGAGGCGTGGCCAAAAAAATCAATACTAGCAATTTGGGAAAAAAGTTTTAATTCGCTAATAAAAAGTCTATCAGTAAAAGTTTTATCTTTATAGCTTACTACGCGGACGGAGGAAAAAGCGGCAAAGACTGTCTCATCATCAGTTTTTCTTACTTCCGGGGAACTCATTATAATAACCTGATGATCAGGCCAAAGTTCGCTGTAGCGTTGAGCTCGTGCTAGTCCTGATTGGAAAAATTGATCGGAGTCTTTATCTAGCGCAGAACCAATGACAATAACGTGAGTAATCTTGGAGGTATCAAGGATCAAAGATTTAAAGAGGCCCATGCGGTATTCTCCGCTATATAATATAGATTTATTATTTGGGTCGACCTCATATTCTTGGTCAAAAAATTCTTGGGCAAAACTTGAAGAAGAGATACTAAGAAGAAGGATCATTAGAAGAAGTTGTTTCATAAGATAACTCCATTTTTTTTCAGGCCGCTAGCAATAATTTGGACGCAGGTTGTTTTAGCAAAATGGCCTTTTTTTTCAACTAAATATCAGTGGACATGTAAAGATTTCACCATGTACTCTGGTATCGTATTTGCATTTTTACAATAAGATGATGGGCAGGAGTTGTTTTTTTATGAAAGATTTGACCGTTGGTAGTGAGATGAAATCTATCTTCTTTTTTGCTCTGCCTATGTTGATAGGTAATATCTTCCAACAGCTTTATAGCGTCGTAGATAGCATAATTGTTGGAAATTTTTTGGGAACATCAGCTCTGGCGGCCGTTGGAGTGAGTTTTCCTATTTTTTTCTTACTAATTGCTCTGGCCAATGGATTGACTATGGGATCTTCCATTTTGGTGGCAAAAAGCTATGGAGCGAAGGACCTTGTACTGGTTCGAAAAACAGCAGATACCGCGTATATCGTTTTGTTTTTAGCGGCCATCATTATGTCTACGTTAGGACTTGTAATATCAGGGTGGGCCTTGAAATTTATGCATACTCCAATAGAGGTTTTTGAACAGGCAAAAATTTTTCTAGATATTGCGTTGGGTGGATTAATTTTTACCTTCGGATTTAATGGAGTGGCGGCAATTTTAAGAGGTGTTGGTAATTCAAAAACGCCACTTTATTTTTTAGTGATAGGAAGTTTAATCAATATTGCTTTGGTGGCCCTTTTTGTTTTAGTTTTTCATTGGGGAGTGGCCGGATCTTCCCTTGCTTCGGTGATCGCGCAGGCCATCTCTCTTGCCGTAGGACTTATTTATCTTCACCAACGCAATGAACATTTACGTTTGCGACTTTCAGGAATTATTTTTGACTGGAAAATTTTTAAAGAGATGTTGAAACTGGGTATTCCTTCGGGAGTGCAGATGATGTTAGTGGCGCTGGGAATGTTGGCCATAAATAAATTAGTTAACAGTTATGGTACCAATACGGTAGCGGCATTCACTATTGGTAATCGCATTGATATGTTTTCATTGCTTCCGGCCATGAATTTATCTATGGCAATCTCTGTTTTCGTTGGACAAAACATTGGAGCAAAAAAACTCGAGCGGGTAAAAAAGGGATATCTTTCCACCGTGGGGATGTCTGTTCTTGTCTCTTTTTTTATAACGTTTGTTATTTGGCTCGGAGGTAAACATTTACTGGCACTTTTTACTGATGATGTAGCTGTTATTCAAACGGGGTATCAATATCTAGCAACCATCAGCCTTTTTTATTGGGCCTTTTCCATTATGTTTATTACCAGTGGAGTTATTCGAGGAGCGGGAGATGCTATGGTGCCCATGATTATTACGGTACTTTCTCTTTGGGGGGTTCGAGTTCCAATGGCACATTTTTTATCTGCCCACTACGGAGAAAATGGAATATGGTGGAGTTCTCCTGTTGCTTGGCTTGTTGGAATGGCCCTTTCCTTGTTGTATTTTTATAGTGGGAGATGGAAGCGGGCCCACACGCAAGCGCTTGCGGAGATTGATGCCATCACAGATTAAGTTCGTAGCGAATGAGTTTACTCAATGATTCGGCCAATTCGTAATAAAAAACAGTCTGAGGATAGATTTCATCGCTAAAAAGAGTATTAAATCCTAATTGTTTTTGCACAATCTCATGAAAATCTGCCATCAAAAGTCCTCTTCGTTGGGCAACTTTTTTTTCGATTAGATTAAAAACATAACTGCTTCTGCTGCTGTCACAATCAAAAGCAGATGCACGGGCCAGTAGTGGCCGTGCGGTAGCTTTTTCTCCCATTTTTAACTTGGCCAATCCATCCAAATAAAATTGGGTAGCGTTAGCGAAGCATAATTTAGAGGTCTGGGACAAAATTGCTAGAGCATCTTTGATCCTATTTTCTTCGATGGCCAAGGACGCATCATTGTGCTGCTTGGCAATATAGCTATTGGTGGAGTTTGAACAATTCTTTTTTGGGGCCATCTCTAAATTAATCGGTGGAGTAACAATGATTAGTTTGGATTTTTTTTGCTTAACTAATTCGGCCAGTTCTTCTAATTCATGTTCAAAAAAAAGATGGCCTACTTCAAAAATTTTTTGCTGAAGGGCCGCGGGATAAGGAGTTTGATTTTGCACAATCTCCTGTGATGAAAGAGAAATGTAAGAGGTTTGAAAGTAAAATAATTTTGCCAAGACAGGATAGAGTAGTAGTAATGTTGAGAGGTAGTCATTTTTATAAAGACGAAGATTCCAACTAATAGAATTATACTCATCAATATAAAATTTACGCTCGTAGAACTCTTCACTGGCACCCATGTAAATAGTGAGAGGAGGTAGCCGATCGAGGGATTTTATTTTTGCCAGGGTTCGGTGTAGGCCTTCATGCTCAGCGGAAAGATTGTAAATAGAGAGAGGTTTTTTGAGATTAATGGAGGACTTTTCGTTTAGTAGTTTTAGGTAGGAATTGAAACGCACCCCCATACGATCACCAATAATAAGTAGGTCAGAATTTTTGATGGCATCGTTATCTAAAGCATAAGGTGTTATAAAGTAAGTATAGGGAACAGTCATTGAAGGAATAGAGATGGCCCGATAGATCAAAATGCCCACAATGATGGCCGAAATAATTTTTCCTACTTGATAGGTTATTTTTTTATTACTTTTTTTCATATACACTCGGGCCTGGATTCACATCGAGATATACTTATTGTATACCGATTAGAAATAAATCGGTATAGGAAAGCAGAGAATATTTTATGGAACTATTGGCCCCGGGGGGAAGTTTAGAAAAACTAAAGACAGCTGTTTTGTATGGTGCAAATGCTGTTTATGTTGGTGGTGAACGCTTTGGCCTCCGAGCGGCCGCCGATAATTTTTCAGAGATTGAACTAAAAGATGGAGTGGATTTTGCGCATAAGCATGGTGCCTTAGTTTATTTAACTCTTAATAGTTTTTTATATGGAGAAGAGATTCAGCAATTGCGAGATTATTTACCAACCTTAGAAAACATAGGCGTTGATGGAGCAATTGTCTCGGATATTGGAGTATTTGAGGTGGTGGCCTCCTTATCTTCTCTGCCCATTCATGTATCAACCCAGGCCTCTACTATAAATTTGCCACATGTTGAATTTTGGAAGCGTCAGGGTGCTCGGCGAGTGATTTTGGGGAGAGAGGTTTCCATGGCCGCCGCAATTGAGATGAGAAAAGAGGCCAAGATTGAGATTGAGCTTTTTATTCACGGTTCCATGTGCATTGCTTATTCCGGAAATTGTATTATCTCCAATTTTACTTCTGGCCGTGATAGTAATCGCGGCGGTTGTGCACACAGTTGTCGTTTTTTATATGAGCTATCTTTTCCAGAAAATGGAAAAAAAGAGAAAAGTTATTTTATGAGTTCCAAAGATTTATGGGGGATTGCGCAGGTCAAGGCGGCCATAGAAGGAGGAATTGATTCTTTAAAAATTGAGGGGCGGATGAAGAGCAATCTCTATGTGGCCTCTACAACCAAACTTTATTCCCAATTAGTTAAGGACATTTTGTCCGGTAAGCTTGAGGGCGATGATATCCTGATAAAATATCAAAACGAGTTTTTGAAAATTCCCAATCGTCATTATTGCGATGGAAATCTTTCACAATATGCTGGAATGGATTCAATTTATAACGATCGCGAAAATGAAATTAAAGAGTACGATTTTGTAGGTGTAGTGCTAGAAGCAGATCAGAGCGATTTTATGTTAGTCGAAGTTAGGAGAACTTTTTACGAGGGAGATATGCTTGAGCTTATAACGTTTGAAGGGGAAGATATTACGTTTAAGGCCCTCCATATTCTAGATGTTCGTGGCAATCGACAGCTAAAAAGTCGGCCAGGGACACTTATAAAAATGCAAAAAATTTCACAGGCGGCCAAGTGGAATTTGTTACGGGCAAAAATTTAAGCATAAAAAGATCCCTATTGTTTTTGCCCAGATCTTAATATACCATGCAAAAATAAACTGCTTTAATAATGGAGCAAAAAAAATGAGTGAATTTATTTTTTATGCTCTATCTGTGATGGATATTGAAAAAAACTTATCGCAAACAGGCCATCACTCTCTGACAATTATCCTTCCACATGCACAACTAACTCCTCATTTGGCACTAGAAAATGATCAATTTGAGAAATTGGCCATCTTTGCTTGGGCACGCGGCCTTCGGGTTGCTGTTGATTTAGATTTAATACCCGATGATGATCAATTAGAAAAAATTATGCGAGTGGTGGCAGAAATTTTAACAAAGTGGCCAAAGACAATTTTTCGCGTAAAAAATTATGGATTGGCATCTTTATTAGTCTCTTACTATCCCAACATTTTGCTGCATTTGAATGTTGAGTTTGGCCATCACAACAAAGAATCCTTGTTAAAATTGGCACACATTTTTGAAAAAAATTTGCAAAGATTTATTTTATCAATAGAGTTGCCGCAAAATGATATCGCCGCCATAGTAGCTGCTTTGCCCTCTTCTTTGGAGATCGAGATCTTACTTCATGGGCCAATTTTTTTATTTTACTCTCCTCGTAAACTTTTGGGCCGGGATGAAAAAAACGAGGCCCGATGGCCTTCGTCCCATCTTTTTGCCTTGGCAGATAGTGAGGAGAATGCGCATAAAAATTTTCGTGTTTATCAAAATAGTCATGGAACTATTTTATATCATCACAAATATTTGTCGTTGTTAGAGGAATGGGAAAAATTAGCGCAATTGGGAGTAACCCACTTCCGATTGGATTGGAGAGAGATTAAAGACAGAAGCGCTTTATATGATAGTTGGCAAAAAAAAGAATATCTGCAGGTGGCCACGCATACTCCCTTTAAAACCATACGCGGTTTTCATCAAAACAATAAGAGTGATTCTATTTTTGTAAAATTAAAAAATCAAAATCTTCGGCGACAAGGCCCGCAAGAGAATGGACGCACTTATCTCGGAACAGTTATGGATGTTCAGCGGGGTGGCCATCTGGCCATTTTAAATTTAAATAGCACTAACCAACTATGTGTAGGAGAACAAATTGTTATAACTACTCCAGAAGGAAAAGAGATTACAGTTAAAGTCGCTTCACTTTTTAATTCCCGTTGGCAATCAATAGAGCGTTTAGCATATGAGGAAATTGGTTTCATCAATTATGTCAAAGGAGTGACTACCAAGTCCAAAGTTGAGAAGGTATAGCGTATGGATAATGTTAGGCAGATTTTGCAACTAATTTGCTACCGAAGGATAGTGGGGTAGAATTTGGTTATGAAAAATAGATTAATTTGTAGTTTGCTACTGTTTAGCTTACTGGCCGCGAGTCAAGTATATGCTTTTGCCGAAATTAGGTGGGAGAGTCCGGCAAAATTTAAAAAAAATGGTAATCTCTATACAATGGTGGCCATTGGCCAGACCAATGAATCAGTGGAAGTATCTGTTAGCGATAAAGTAAAAGTTGTCGCTAATGGACAAGCATCAAAAACTTCTTTTGTGGCACCAACGGAAGTGGTAAAAAATAGTTCTTACCCCATAAAAAGCACCAGCGCACACGCCTTTGCCCTAAAGTTTCTACTTAAAGATAATCATGCCTATGTCTTAAAAGTTATTATTCAAAATAAAATGGGGAAGAGTAAGGAGTATGTGTTGCAGCTTAATGCAAAAAATGGGGCGGCCAACTACAAGGCCAAATTTTTACGTGATGGAGTAATTAGTAAAAAAAGTGGGCCGATGCCATCTAAAAATGTTGCACTCGATGATCCAAAACTAAAAACGACATACGTTGCAGGAGTACATGGAGGCCTTAATTTTCACAGTTATGGCATGCCGGTGACAGACATTGATTCGGAGGTCTATTATAGCTCCTTTGGTTTTCCGACCTATGGCGCCACTTTGGAGATTATGCCCAAATCGTTTTATTCTCACCGTTATGAGTTATTGCTGGCCCCGGGGAGTTTGGATGGCATTGAAGATGTCGAAATTAGTGGTTCTAATCCCTATTCCTTGATGAAAATAGGAGGAGATTTTATTTGGCATCCAGAGTTTTTGCAAGATTTTCGACTGGCATTTGACCGTTTAGATTTAGTGTTATCGGTGGGTGTTGATTATTGGTCATTGCCTTTTATTACGCCTTATCTGCGCAAAACATTGTTATCTGAAAGTTTGGCATCTATTTTTATATCCACAGGGGTTGGTTTTTATTATTACATTGGAAAAGAGTATATTTTAGATGGTATGTTGCGCTACCTAATGCGAGTTTCTGGTGGGTTTGGTGTGGCCTCATCAAAAACCTTGGCCGGTGATGGAGATTTGGGCCTGCGCTATATCATTAATCCTACCTGGTCTTTAGGCCTTTATGGGACAATGGTTTTTTTACAAGAGAGTGTGGATTTTAACTCCCAACTTGCTGCTGATCCGGTGAATGGTTCTCTTTTGTTTTATTCGACTACACTTTCTTTAAAATTACTGATGACTTTTTAATCCAAAAAAAAGGAGAGAGGGATGCGTTTTACACTTACCATCGCGACAATACTTTTTTTTATAGCAACTTCTTCGGGAAGGGCCGCACTGTCTACTTCTAATACTTTTTCCTCTAAATGGTCAGTTCTTGGAGGAGTGGGAGAGGTAAATGATGCGGATGCGCTCTATTTGAATCCGGCGAGACTAGGGGAAGGGGCCAAATCGGAAATGGCCGCACATTTTGCTGCTAAGTTCATAAACAGTAGTGGGCCGCTTATTACTAATAACAATTATGAGGGAGAGAGTGTGACTACCACTGATCTGGCGTTGTTGTGGAAAATGAAATTAGGCAATCGCTGGGGAATTGGCCTGGGACATTATCCGGTGGCCATTTGGGAGAGCTCTTATCCTCAAGTTGATATGAGTGTGGTGGAAACTTCCATCTATCCATGGAAGGCCTATCAACCATCTTTACACTCTTATTTCGATATTGATGAACTTGCATTGGGTGCGAGCTATCGTTATTCGGGAAACATTTTGCTGGGAGTAGCTTTTCGTGCAACTATAGCGGAAGCAGATTATTCTTACCTTGAATATGATCAACCGACTGATCCCAATAATATGGTGGCCGTGAGTTTAAAAGAGATGAGCGGTAGTAATTGGGGGGGATTTTCTTTGGGTGCAAGCTATCGGCCGGATAGTATGCGTTGGGGCGCAGGAATGCTTATTCGCACTCCCATTCAATTAACATTACAAGGCCTATCTTCTGCAGTAGAACAAAGTGCGCTAGTGGAAACAAATGCACAATGGGAGTATGGGCCGCAAAATGCCACTATGAAAATGGAGCTTCCACTTTCTATTTCGTTGGGAGGACAATACTACCTCGCAGGCGGACGCGAAATTATTTTTGGTACATATAATTTTATTAATTATGCCCAGGCCTCTAAATTTTCTTTGGAGGGAGAATCATTATTGGTGTTTGGTAGCACACGGGAAGTAATAAAAGGCCAGGAAGTGCTACTACATTGGAATGATTTTCATCAAATAAAACTAGGGTATCAAATCGAAAAAGAAGGTTATGAGTTGATGGGCGGATACGCCATCACCTGGCCGGTGGCCACCGACGATGGAGGCAATTCGCAGATGGCCGCCCCTGGATTTGAACATGCGCTCTCTGGTGGGGCAAGCTTTCCGTGGAGTAGTGGCGCTGGAAGTTTGGAGTTATCTACAGAGTATAGTTGGATTGAGGGACAAAATAAGAAGACACCTTCGGCAGCAGAAAATTTTCAACGCACTATGCTTGAGGGCGATTTTTCTACGGAAGTAATTGCCTTTTATTTGGGAGCAAGATGGCGCTGGTAGTCTAATCTAAATACTAATTCCTAGTGCAAAAATAATATCGGTGTAATCAAGCAGCAAACTTTTACTAGGATTGCGGACACTATCGACATTATAAAACATCTTAATTAAATCGATGTTAAGATTTACCATTTCAGTTACATAAAAACGCAACTCTCCCTTGAAAAGATAACCAATTTTATTTTCGGGAGTGTAAGTATTATTTTTATCTTGAGCATTAAAGGAGATCATATTAGTTTCTCCTTCCATCTGCGTGACTCCTAGTCCAAAGCTCAAATCATAATAAAAGATCTGATTAAAAGTGTTAATTTTTCCATAAAATGGGGCAAAAATCAGTGCGCCCCCGTAGTAACCTTTTAGTCGCCGAACAAAGGGGACGGCCGCAATATTGGTACTGATATTTTCCATGGTCTGACTATCTTTGTTGCTGACAGTAGAATAAAGCAGTTCAATACCCCATTCTTCCGCCCAGTAGAATCCTGTTTTTCCTTGTAGCGTTTTTGCATCCTGAAAATCAACATCAGTACTAAAGCCATAACCCACGTTTAGATACCAAGTAAATTTTTTTTCAAAAGCTTTATTTTGTAAAACATAGACCACCTTATCAGGATCAAGCCATTCAAAATTGTAGGTATCATTTTCCCCAGAGCTGGCAGATCTTGGTGAGATACATAAGAAAATTAGTAAACACAGTGCTACAATACTAAATTTCATAGTTCACTATCCTTATTGGGAGTGGAAATGCCTAAAATATCGCAGGCCGCTGCAATTAGTTTTTGATTGGTGAATGGTTTTACTAAAATGTGCTTTATACCATAACGGGTCGCACTGATGACATCTTCTGCTTTCAAAACACCCGAGATTAAGATAATTCTGGTTTTTTGATAATTAGCGTTACGAGAGTAGTTGTTGATATAATCAACAAGATCAAGTCCTCCGCGTTTGGGTAAAATATTATCAATGATTATTAGGTCAAATTTTTGATTACTCAACTTTTGCTTGGCCACTATCACGTCATTGGCAGTGACGACGTTTTCAAATAGTCCTGAAAAGGTAAGAAAAATTTTAACCATATCACAGATTTGTTGCTCATCATCAACAACTAGGGCACTAAATTTGTTTTCTAAGCGTAAAAATTTCACAACTATTTCTTCTTTGCCTCTTTAAATACTCCGTCAATAATTGTCGTAACATCTTCTTTGCTGAATGGTTTTAAAATTAATCCTGCGATATTATATTTTTGACGATCCTCTTGAAAGTGATTCAGAAACTGAGAGGAAGTTAGATAGATTAAAGGAATTGAGTTGCTTTTTTTTCGGACATTTTTTGCAAAGTCATGGCCGTTCATGCGCGGCATGTTGTAATCGGTAATAATTAGATCCATTTCTAACTTATCCATCATCTCTAAGGCCTCAGAAGGATCAGTTGAGCCAATCATCGTGTGGCCGACTTCCTCCAAAAAGGTACTAAGGATGTTTAAAATCTTCTCTTCATCATCCACGACTAAGATTTTTTTTCTACTAGCATCGTTAGAGGCATTCAGCGCATTGACTGAGGCAACATAACTGCTCACTTCGATTAAGGGAAGTTGTACGGTAAAAATAGATCCTTCATTACTGGATTTGGTAAGTTGTAGTTTTCCATGATGGCCTTCAACAATTTTACTGCTGACGGATAGTCCCAGGCCCGTGCCTTCAGAGATTTCTTTCGTAGTAAAAAAAGGAGAAAAAATTTCACCCTGAATTTTTTCAGGAATTCCTGGCCCATTGTCGATAACTAAAATCTCTAGACATTCATCTTGTTTGTTTTTCTTGAGTTTAATTTCTACAATTCCGTGAATGTGAGCTGCTGAGATTGTACTTTGTTCCCGGAGAGCATCTAGAGCATTTTTTAGCAAATTAACTATAACCTGCTCCATTTCTATTCTATTAACCAGAGTGATAAATTTATCTACAGGGCGCTCAAATTTTAGGTCTATACCGGCAGCACGGAAGGGGGTATCTACAAGCATCATGGATTTATCAATTATGGAGATTAAATCATGATATTGCTTTTTTTCCTCACTTTTATGAGCAAAGCTTTTCATATTCATGACAATGGTTTTTATTCTTTGCAGCGCCTCGGAAATATTCTTGTAAGCGTTATCGACAAGTTCTCTTTCTTGGATAGTTTCATTTTCTAACACGCGTTCTAAAATTTCGCCATGGCCCATGGCGATGGCCAAAGGATTATTGATTTCATGCGCAATACTGGCCGATAGTTCGCCAAGCGTTGCTAATTTATCGGCCTGGATAATTTGTCCATGGGCGCGTTTTAGTTCTTCTAATTTTTCGCGATATTTGCGGTGTAATCCTTTTTCTACACTTAAAACATTAAAGCATAAAATATAACGAGTAGTACTAAGAGGAATGACTTTCATTGAGGCGTGCACTTGACGATCAGGTGCCAAATTTTCTTCTGAGGCATCGGAGGCCAATTTTATTTCCATCTCTTGACTGAGCGCCACTTGATTATTGGCCGAGGCCGTAGCAAGTAGTGTTTGTAAAATTTTTTCTTCAACGTTTATAATTTTAAATATAGTTTGCGCGTTTCGGATAATCCTCGGAGATGCTTTGGTGAAGGTGGAGAAAAAATGATTGTAGTAGATTATTTTAAACTTATCATCGATAATGACGATGGGTTCAAAAAGGGCATCTAATAGTTGAAATGGTTGAGTATCCTCTTGCATATAGATAATTCCTTATGTGGGCCTATTTTTTTGGTATGAAGGAAAAGTAATGCTCTTCAATGGCGTCAAATTCCATTTTACTGCTACACTTATCACATTTTATTGCAGGGGCCTTGCGGTTGTTGATGGACTTAACCTCTACTAAAACTTGTTTTTCCAAATTGCATTTATCGCAGTAATAGGGTGTATAAAAAGTTTGAATTTGCGATTTGTCCGTAATGAATCCGTGTACAACGTTGATTTGCTCCACCACAATTTGTCGACAGTTAAAATATTTTATTGTCGCTTGAGTTCCTATTTTCGTTATCAGAGAAATCCATTCTCGGATTCCGCAGGAGTTAATCATTGCAACTTGATCAAAATTAAAATGATATTCGGGCATTTTGAGAGCAATGATCTTTTCAAAATCCGCATCCTCGTTGATATTGCCGATAAAATCGACTTTACAAACATTACCAACCACCTGAGTATTTATGACTAATTTTTCGCTGGACACAAAAAAACTCCTTTTAAAATAATCTTATAGGTCTTATGTGAACTTTGTCACAATAAGAGTGATATCATCATCGAGCGGATGGGCCGCAAAAAAATCTTTGGCATCGCCGACCACATTATCGCGGAATTTATCACTTTCGAGGTTAATATTATTTATAATAGATTTTAAAAAATTTCTATTTCCCCAAGGTTTTTCTTCCTTGTTGGTACACTCAACTATTCCATCAGTAAAAAAAACAATACTTTCGCCAGAGCAAAAAGATATCGTGCAGTCGTTGTAAGAGGCATCTTTTCTCTCTCCTAAACGAGGGCCGTTGGAATCCATCAAGGGATGGAGATTTTGTTTGGAAATTTCTTCGCCGGATTGGCCAGGAATAAAATGCAGTGGGTGATTATGAGAAGCGTTGGCATAGATAAGTTCATTTTTTTTGGTATCTATGACGGCAATAAAAAAAGTCATCAATATTTGACTGCCAATATCGCATACTGCTTTATTCACGATGCGCATCATTTTTGCCGGAGAATTTAAAAGAGAAGGGTCTGATTGGGCCATAATTTCTAAGTTTGAGGCAGAGCAATTGGCGGTAGCGGTGAGAAGAGCGGCCGGAACGCCATGGCCGGTGGCATCGGCAATCATTAAAACCGTTTTTCCATTAATTTGTAAGTGTCCCCACCAATCTCCTCCACATTCAGTGGCCGGTTCATAGAAGGCGGCAATTTCTAGTTTGCCAAATTTAAGATTATTTGCGGGAAAAAAAGATTCTTGTACCAGTTTTGCCACTTTAAGTTCATTCTCTAAGCGGATTTTTTCTCCCATCTGGCCCATATAACGAACAATTTCATCGGCCATGTAGTTGAAAGAATCAGAAAGGGCACCAATCTCATCATGGGAGTGAAGTTCAACGCGGTTTTTAAAATCACTTTGCGCTAGCGTTGATGTCGCGGAAAATAGTTTCTCAATGGAAGAGGTGATAGTGCGCGAAAAGATTATTCCGATGATGATGGCAATGGAGATAAGGAAAATTCCAAAGTAGAGCGATTTATTCATAAGGGTGGTAGCGGCCAAAAATGCCCGATCCTTGGAAATTTCGGCAAAGACAAAAAGATCTTCTCCGCTAATTTGATTATGAGCAACTAAAAAAGTTGTTCCGTTTTCATCCACATAATTGCTAACACCATCTTTTCTATCCACAGAATCAACCAGTGAATTGTAAAAAAGTGCCTTGGCCTGTGGAATTTCTGCCGAGAGATTCTTTTTTAAAAAAAGACGGCCACTTTTGTCAATTATTAATATCTCGTAAATTTTATTATTAGCTATAAGATCGGCCAAATCATCCATTTTTACGCGAGCTACGTAGATCTCGTTTTTTTCTGCGTCAAAGGTGGCCAAAACTAAATGGGGAAATTGAGACGCTGGGTTGTATCCTTCAACATAACGTCGTTTTTTTTCAATCATTAAAAATGGAATGGGATTTATTTGGGAATACTTGATAAAGTAATCAACGGGTAGTCCTTGGCCGCTAAGCGAAATTTCATCACTGACAGCAAAAATAAGTTTAAATTCACCGTCTACCTCGGTTCGCTTATAGATGGAAAATTCGATAAAATTTTTATTGGCCTCAAAAATTGATTTGGCCATTTTTTCTTGTTCAGGGGTATTGGCGTAGATGCGTCCTAAATAATCAGTAATTTGCAGCGCGTGATCTAAAAAAGAAGCGACCTGTTTGGCGATGGCCTCCGAAGTGTTAAGCCCTGTTTCATAGATGTAGGCAGATTTATCTTCGCGAAAAAGTTTAAGTGCGAAATAGGCGTAGTAAGATAGAGACGAAGCGACCAGAAGTATAACTACCGCAATAAGTTTTAACTTAATAGGAATGCGAACTTTTCTTATTTTAGCAATAGTATTATTTTCCATGTAGAATCTTCTTTGATTATTATGACAAATTGAGAGAAAATTACAATATAATAATTTAGGTTATATTGCGCGAGGGTTAGAGGATTTTTTTTTAATGATTCGACGTTTCTTTGATTATTTTTTGATTGCTTTCTTTTCAGTGGTGGCCTATCTGAGCGGGGAGCAAGTTTTTGGAACAGCTCGCAGCGATATGGTTGCCGAGTCAGCAGATATTGTAGGGAAAATTTTAAAAGTTTCCCATGTAGTTAAGTTAAAGGCGGAAGGATTTTTGGCATGGAATGATGCAAAAGAAGAGCAATCACTGGTATTAAATGATCAGGTATATGTTCATGACTTTTCCGCTACAACGCTGGCATTTTCAAGTGGGGAAGAGGTTCGTTTGGCCTCGAATACTCTTTTGAAAATTGATGGGACGAAAGATCTCCCTGAAATTAATCTCAAAAGTGGATTAGTCTACTTTAAAATTTTAGATGAAAAAAAATCGAAATTAAGCTTGCAAATGGGAGGGAAGAAGATAACTTTCAAAAAAAAACGAGGAACAAGTGCAGAGCTTGAGATTTTTAAACAGGAAGAGTCTCTAAAAATAGTAGTTCATCAGGGAGAGGTCCAAATGGCCTCTCAAATAGCAACAGACGATAAAGTAGAAAACTTAGATATCAGCGAGTCGCAGTTTATAGAATTAAATGGCCAAGAAAGTATACCTATTGAGGCCGTTAAAGTAAGAGAAGCAACTTTGTTTTTACAAAAACCCAATGATGGAGAAAAAATTGTCTCTTATGAAAATAGTGGGCAGGTGGAATTTTTTTGGAAGCAGTTGGCATCAGGTAAGGCCACCAAAATTCAAGTCGCTAAAGATCGAAAATTTGAAAACATACTTTTTGAGGAGAGAGTGGAATTGGGCGTAACGTCGCTGTTTTTTAACTACGATTCCCCGGGTAGCTTCTATTGGCGCGCGCTTACTGTGATAGATGATGGTTCCGAGGAGGAAGAAGAGATGACTCCCCCGCATAGTTTTTCAATAGTCAAAAACAGTCCTCCTGAATTTTACTATCCGGAGGAAGGGAGTACCATCTTTTTGGATGAGGATGGCCGAGTATTAAACAAGACTCAAGCAATATTGGAGTGGCAATCCAAACAGGACGCAGATTACTTTTTGGAGTTGTATAAGGGAGAAGATAATGTAGTTGGACAACGGCAAAAAACTAATCGCTACAAATTGTCTAGCTTTTCCGAGGGCGCCTATCGTTTTCGAGTGAAGTATAAAAATCTTGATATGCCAGATTCTCCTTGGACGTCATTTCGCAATTTTTTTATCGAAAGAGTGCAACTCCCGCGCATAAATACCTTGGCCGCCCCTTCGGATGGAGAAGAGTTTATAACAAATCCACAAGGGATCGATCTTCGCTGGGAAGCAGATAAAAATGCCGTCGGTTACTTAATTATGCTTGCAACCGACATGGAGTTTGAAAATGTTGTGGTTAGAAAAACGGTCTATGATCATGAATTCAATTTTATGCCAGAAAAATTTTCTACCTATTTCTGGAAGGTAATGCCCATTGATCGCTTGCAACGAAAAACCACTTTCTCTCCAATTTTTAGTTTTTCCTTGGCCAATTATGCGGTAGAACCCCATTTTCCCACGGCCCAAGACGAATTGGTATTAAAGAGCGTAGATGATAAGATATCTTTTTTAGTCTCCGGAACAATGCATCCACAGGTTCAATACTACTTACAAATTGGGGTAAGTGAAAATTTCGAAGGCCATTTTTTTGAGGCCCCTCTGTCGACCTCTGCTTACAAATGGGAAGAGAGCGAAGAAGGACAGTTTTTTTGGCGCATAAAGATGGCCGACCCATACGGAATAATTAGCTATTCTCAAGCTATTCCTATTAAAATTGAACAGGCCCCAGAGTTAAAAAAACCGGTGATTGATTTGCAAAATATAGAGCAGCAAATGGATATTAAGCGGGTTCAACCGAAAAAGCGAAAAAATAAAAATTCCACTTTTTTACATCGCTTTTTTAATTTTATTATAAGTAGTGCATATGCGGAGAGCGTGGAGAGTGAAGAGTATGTCGACATTGTAAGTATAAGATGGCCCAAACAGAAATTAGCAGTTAAGTATTGCCTGGAAATTTATCGTGATGAAAAGGGGCAACGTCAGCTTTTATCCACTATTGTCAGTGGAGTGCAATATGACTGGAAAGATCCACAGCAAGGAAGAGTTTTTTGGCGTATTGCGGTGATTGACAAATGGGGAAGGCAGAGTCCTTTTAGTGATCTTATTGCCTTAGATGTTGTATTGCCGGAGAGCCTAAAACCCTTTGATCCACCTCGCTTGATTTGGCCTTTGTATGATCAGGCCATTGATTTGAAAGATTCTATGGCCACCTTTTCTTGGCAGGGGGCCCACGGAAGCATTAAGTATCAGTTTGTTATTGCACATGATGATCAATTCAAGGTTCCTATTTTTAAAACGGAACTTACTGGCCAATCAGTGGCCGTAGATCTTTCACAGATTGTGCAAAGGAAGGCCCTTTTTTGGCAGGTGGTTGCCTGGAATAATCTAGGTAAAAAGTCAACAACGATTAGACAGAAGGTGATAATCAATCCTCCCAAAAGAAGAAAAAAAATTACGCATCCTGGATTGCATAAAAATTTAGCGATGATGTTAACACCTAGTTTTGTTAAATATAAATCCAGCAATGAAGAGTTAAATATTGAAATCAATTTTGATGGAATTGTTTATACCTCTTTTGCCTTGGCCGGCCAATGGGAGCGTTCTAATGGAGATTTTTTTGCCATGCAATCATCTCGCACTTCGGGAGAAGTTTTTGGAGAAGTGGCCTATCAAGATAACGAATTATACTTATCCTACAACCGCTTTTATTCTTTAGGACTTTCCTTGCCAACATACATTGGCCTAGGAGTGGGGGGAGATTTCATTACTCAACTTGAGCGAAAAAATGGTGATTTTACTAATGATAATGAACTTTTTTATGAATTACTATTACTAGGCGGCATAGAGTGGGGAACAGCGCATAAGAGTCGCTGGATTCATGTCGCAGAATTAGGAATAGGTGGAGGATCAACTCTTCATCTTCAACTAAAATATCAATTGTCGTTTGAGTTATTTAATACATATTTTCTTTTTGTAGACGCCGCTCTCACTAAGCGTTTTTTATATGGTAAAGAAGTGGTGATTGAGCTTGATCAGGATAAAATAGGAATTGGGATTAAAAAATTATTTTAAGCTTGGTTTTTTTACAACTTCGATTTTGTCTCTGTATGATATAACACTTCTACTCCAAGCGATTTTAATTTTCTAATTTTGATGCGAGCACTAAATTATGCGAAGAAAAAAATGGGATAGCTCAGTCTGTCTTTCCGAGCGTTGCTCCCTTATTCCTTAATAATGAAATTCTTCCTCGACTCACTAATCTAGCTTATTCAATACTAAATCCAAACGCGAAACGAAATTAAGAAGGTCTTCCTTTTGTTCGACCAGATAATCTTCATCAGAAATTACTGTATTTGATAAAGTATGTTGTTGTTCCCACTGTTCAAAAGGATTTAAAGCATCAGCACGAATTCTTCTTTCTTCCTCTCCATTTCTTCCATATTTAGAAGCAATTGCAGGGAACCCTACGCCAACTCCGAAACCTGCTCCAGAAACTAATGTATACATTGTCCACGCTGATATTGCAGGAACTTCTATAGCTACTCCGATAAATGTTATAAATGCAGCACCTGCTCCCATGAAGGCGGCGGCTCCAGATGAGTAAGAAACCTGCATTCTTTCTTTGAATCTTATTCTTTTTAACTCTTTCGTAGCATAATATTCGGATGGCCCGAGGAATTTACAATCATCGTCTGCTTGACAAAATTCAAACTTAATAAATTCTTCATCATCAATAAATTCTTTAATAACATTTATACGACTTGAACTTTCTTTTGTAATAACATCAGCAAAGGAAGTAAATGAACCTAGTAAAAGTATAGACATTAATAATATTTTCACTGGCCATCCTTTGGAGTTTTTCATCCTAATTTACGAATCAAATATTATAAATCAATGCCCATTATTTCAGATTGTGGTGAAAAATGGGGGTTAATCGTTCACCAATCTAATTCCCATGTCCTTAAGGCGACTGTAGCCTTCCCTTTGGACACGCATTATTATATATAAGCTTAGTGTAATGTAAAGTTGAGCTCAGCGATAGGATAAGTGTAAATTTTTACCGCACTGTCAATTTTTTTTCCACCAAATAAAATGGAGTTAAGAAGGCGCAAGGACGAGAACCATAACGGGATTGAGCATGGATATAGTTCCAACTCGGATCTAATTTGTCCGGCGATCTACTAAATGTAAAAGGAAGAAGGTGTTATTTATGAACAATGAAAACAGCAAACAAAGTAATGAAGCAACCGCATTAACGCTGATGGCCGACTTTCCTAAAATATATTGCCCGCTTGTGCGCAAGATATTTAAGATAGATCCAGTTATTTTTAAAAAACTAGGATCTCGCTATAAACTAAAGGCCCCCGAAGTCTATTTGGTTATTAACAAAGTCAATCCCGGATATGAGTGGGTTTTTGAAGATCCCGAAACCATTGCCGTAGAAAAACTAGATGGAACTAATATAAAAATCAAAACAGAAAAAGGACGACTAGTGGCCGTCCAGAATCGAATGAATATCATCGATCCACTTAAGGTAGTAGGAGGGCCAGCACATATCGTAGATGGTATTTTGCGCTCGGCCTCCAAAGATTTAATCAAACCAGATGGTGAACAGGTCGGAGAGTTGATAGGCCCTAAATTACAAGGCAATCCCTACAAACTGGAGTCACATGAGTGGTATCCTTTTGAGAAGGCCATTACCGATTTGAGATATAAATCTTTTCATGAGCATGAACGGAATTTTGAAAATTGGAGTTCTTGGTTTAAAGATCATTTACACTCTCGTTATTTTACTAAACGTGCTTCTAAGTTGGGATTGACGGAGTCAGTTTTTGCGGAAGGAGTTATTTTTTATAATCTCAAACGCAAAGCAGAGAATAAGTCTTGGCGGGCCAAACTTCGTCGCGATATGTTTGCTTGGTTTTATGAACCAGAGATTCCTGTGGCCGGATATGATCCTAATGCTGAATATTCAGATGAGGATCTAAAGCTTCAGGATCTTAAAGACTAATCACTTGCATTCTTTAACTACAAGCAAATAGTCATAGGTGATCGGTATTTACTCTAAACTCAAATAATCCGGCCTTAAAAAGTCCGTTCACCTCAACGATGCTTTTCTCTCTGGGAATACGAGTAGAGAATAAATTTTTTCCGACAACTTGTTTCGACAGACCTCGAATTACTTTTGAAATTTTAATAACGGTATTGGATTTTACTCTGGATAAAAAATATCAACCACCGTTGTCAATTGCCTGAAAAAGCGCAAAGTCAAAATATCCGAGATCAAAAATTATAAGATATCCTGCGACTGTTTTTAAATCCGGAAAATGGTTGTGATCGTTGCTAGTTCCAGGACTTATATCAAACCATTTTACAACACCGCCAAAAATGTCAAAGCAGTGATGCCACTTTATCACCGCCGCGGCAACATTATTTCGGGGGCCAGGGAATATAGTACCCGCCATTTTGGGAAGTGTTATTGAAGTGGAATCAAGAATTAAAATACCCTTAACCTTAAGCAAGGCCAACAACTCTTTACCATTTGGTACCGCAATTTGAAATGCATAAACTTTTTTTTAATACCATCTAATTGCATATTGCCTCTCCTTGGCATATTTTTTTCTTTACGTTTATTATTAGATATGCCATATTCAAGTATTAGGAAATAAAATTGAAATGAAAAAAGATAAAAATCAACTGCAACTAAAGGGGACAAGTGGGCATGGAGGATCGCGCGTAGGCAGTGGACGGCCCAAAAACAGCAAGTTTATTTCTCATGTTGAAAGACCTCACATAAAACGCAACATGGCCATTCATGTAAATCTCCACTTGAAAGAAACACTCACCAGCATTAATCTTCGCACTAAAGATTTCTTCAAGCTATTTCGGCAAGCAGTTAAAACGGCCAGGGGTAGAGGGCTTAGAATTGTCCACTACTCCCTAATGCACAATCACCTACACCTTATTATCGAGGCCGCAAGCAACGAAGAATTATCGAAGGGAATGCAAAGCTTTGCGTTGTCGCTTTCAAAACTCGTTAACTATAGAGTAAGTGCACGCATTAAAAAACTGTGGCAGGATCGTTACTGGATGCGATTACTTCCATCCCCTCGCGAAATTAAAATCGCCTTGCAATACGTGCTAAAAAATCCGCAAAAGAAATTTAGTTCACCTACGGTAATGGATCTATATTCATCGGTGCTGGCGATGAGTGTCGATGTAATAGAAAAACTATTTCCAGATCTGAGGTTTAATCCTCCCCCAGATTTAATTGCTCGCTTTAATCCACTAAAAGAAGAGATCCTTCACCGGCCAACCTCGTATCTGCTTAAGCAAGTTCTTACATAGTTAGTGAAAGTTATTTGTATGCAAAAATAATAATATCCTGCGAAAAGGTATGTCGGTATCTTGATTGCCGCACTCAAAATGTCCCCTTAACAGCTTTGTTCCTCAGACCAACTCATAACCTATACGCAACATGAAAATGCCGATCACCTATGACGTCCTATCCTTCTTTTACTTTCAGAAAATTATTCAGAAAGTCTTTGCGACAGAGGCGGTTATTATTTAGGTGGTTCCCTGGGTGCCATGTATTTTGGATTAAAAGAAGATCAAGGATTGGCCTCAAATTTGGATAAATTCAATTTTACACTAAGTTTAAATTTGGGTTATAAATTTTAGAATATAAAAAAAGGCCAAGCATAATATGACTTGGCCTTTTCTATAGAAATAAAACTAAGAAATTATTTTACAAGAGTAAGTTTAATTTCACCTTTTTTAAGTGGGAAATTAAGCTTGGCAGCAGTTCTAACCATAGTAATGAATTGTGGGTTATTTTTTGCTTCACAACCAGAAATATCCAAGGTCATTTCAACGAGGGACATATAATTAGCTGATTCGCGAGTATTAAGTACTTTGGCGCAAGTTAAATAATTGATGTTATCTACAACACCATGCATGCCGCAACCAACGTTGCTTGGAGCGGAGTATTCAGCGGTGAATTGCACTAATTGTGGACCATACGGCAGACCATAGCAACCAATGATAGGTGCTCGCTCAACAAAAAATTCTTCAGAATTAACATCTTGTACCACTAAAAATACTCTGGTTTGACCATCTACTGTGGCAAATGCAGTGAAGGAAAATAGAGTAGCTAAAAAAATTAATAGACTTGTTTTCATTAAGAACTCCTAGTTTTGGGTTGGTTTTGGGATTTATCAAAAATTGACACCGGCCGCAACAAAATAAACAAAAGGTTTCTAAAGATACTATTTTTTACATAGTAGGATAGATTCTCAGGTAATCATCTGATTTTATATTTCTGTCATTTATAGGAATTTATGCTAGAGTGCTGAAAATTTTCAAAGGTGCTACAGGGCCTCAAAGGGAAACTCATTTATCAGCAATTGCAAGGGGTCGTCGTAGATAGGACGATAGATTTTGATAAAATTTTAGGGTATCGCATCGCTAGGATTGAGCAAAAACATCTGCGCTCTTATTGTGCCTACTACAAAGGAGCAACAGATGATCGGAAACAGCATTTTCAAGGGACTCAAACTTGGATAGGCTTGCGCACATAGGTTTTACAAACTCCCTATTTCTGAAATTTTGCATTTTTTGTATCTATTGCACTCATAATCCAAAAACTATCGTAGATTTGGGAGCGGTAGCTTTGGCAGTATAATTATGGCATTTCCACGCAAGATCTACTATTTGCCAACGTTTCCGAGCACAAACTACTTACAACTAGTCTTTAAATTTTACAGTCACACAAACAGAATATTTATTGATTCCAGATTGATTCCCATTCGACATTAAGGTTGCGATAACCGCTACTGTTGGCGCTGATACCTCTAAAATGTCGCAATATTTAGATGTGGCATCATCTGTTGTATAACAGCTTACAAAACCACGTTTTATAAGTGTCTTATTTAATTCAGAAACGGCAAGATATACATCGGTACCCTCTTTACTCGCACATTCTACTTTGTATCCAGCAAAAATAGCCGAAGAAAAAAGACTAAAAAATGCTAAAATTAAGAATTTCATTCATTATCTCCTTGATTTAAACGTTTTGAAAAACTAATTCTATATACTGAAACTTGGCCTAGCTGTAAATCTTAGAATTTTGGGTGTGTAAAAAAAGAATAATTAATATTCAAAACACACTCATAAATCGTCTACGTTACTGAGTGTAGCATGCAAATCGAAGCGGATTTCTGGATAAAAAATTTTATGTCCACAATTACATACTCTGTAAAAGAATTATGCAGGCGTAAAATCTTAAAATCTCATTACCGTGGTGGAATAACATAATAATCTGAACATTAACCAACAGAACATGATTGGCTTGCATCAAGTGACAGGGCTTGCGCATCTAATTTCCCATAACCAAGCAAAAGTGACAGTAAATATTCCTCATCCCATCCGGCAATATTTTGTTTTCGACGAATTGCTATTTTTCGCGCATCTTACTGGATTAAATTCAAACAAAACAGCCTAAGAAGAGAAAAATTTTCGGCGCAGTGGCCAGCTCTGTTTCTACAATCGTCCTCCCTAAAAACTACATCCAATACCCAGTGCAGTTCACAAAATATCTTCGCAAACTTGTCAAAATCGAGAAGTAAAAATAGCCGCCTAAATGTATCATGTGATGGGATTCCGTGCTTAAGATTTAAAAATTTTTTGAACCACTCTAGTTTTGCCTCCCCAAAGTCCTCGATATCAACTTACTTTTCTTTCCCATAAAAAAACTCCTTCCTTGGTTAATTATGAAAAAGATAGCTTAAAATTTTTGATAGTCCAATGACGCGGGGCCATTAACGCAGGGCCGTAGTGGCCCGAAATTACGTTGCGCATGGAATGTTTTTGAATTTTATTTTTTAAATTATTATGAAATTAGATGCGTAAGACCTGGGTTGAGTATCTTTAGAAATAATTTGAATATTGTTTTTATATTACCAAATACTTTTTTAGCAAGTCTTTAAATTGAGATTCGTTATGTTGAAACTTTACAATTCGATCTCCACAGGTACGAACGCAATTTTAATCCTGCTCAGGTTTTGCTCAGGTTAGTGCATGAAAAATGATTAAAAGGATGAGAAGAAATGAAAAAGAAAAATGGCAACTAACTAAAATTATTCCAAACATGTTAATATTGTTATTGTAATTTATTGCTCACTCTGACCCCTGGTGGTGGTGCCCATAAAAGTTGGCACTTTTGTTTTTTTTTACATCGGTTGCTGCTTTTTGCGCCTAGGCTAACACGCTGAATTTATGGCCGGCCAAAAAAGAGAAAATAGTTAGTGTCGTTTAGTAGTATCATGAACGTAGTAGATATCAGCACGTCACATCCTACGAGGGCCTTACGTAACTAGAGGCAGATAGATTATTAACCTTGAACCATTGGTGGGTTATGTTGAAAAAAATCTTAAATTTAGCAAACGATTTTTTTGGCCGTTTTTTGCCGCAGATGTCGACAGGCGTACTGGCCATGTTGCTGATACTGGCCTCTTGCACCGACGAAGAAGAGGCCTTCAGGGTAAAACCCAAAGTGAATAAATCTGAGGCAGCAAAGTTGGTGATCTCCGGGGATGAACTCTATTATGATTATGGCCGCGTCTCTATTAATTATCCAGCGGTCCGTGTGATTACTTTGAAAAATGATGGAGATTACGTTGCTAAAATTATTTCCGACAAACAATCCGAAAGCTTCATGTTTGTTGGTGGTGTTTGGCCTGGACACGTAGAAGGGATGGGAAGCTGCACTAAAGAGATACTGCCTGATTCAGAGTGTACGATCGTTCTGATGTTTCTTCCGACGGAGATGAAAAAATACCAAGAGAACTTACAATTTGAATACTACTCTGGTTTTACTAACGAAAAAGTTACAATGAAAATTAGCGGCGAGGGAGTGGGAACTCCTTTTGTATATTTTGATACAATGTTTGATTACTACATGGGAGATGTCTATTATAACGATAACGTACTTACCGGCCGGACTAGAACAGTAAATGTTAAAATTAAATATGCTGGCGATCCATTTAAACAGGCCAGTGGACTGGGCCCTTTTGACTTACCCAGCTACTTGCGCTTTCCTAACAAAACCACCGATGATAATGGCCCATTTTCTGGTGATTCGGCCGCGGAGTGCGGAACTGTATTGGGACGAGTATCGGCCACGGAGTTTCGCGACTCTTGTGAATTTGCGATCGAGTTTGCGCCAGACGCACTTGGCAGTTATGAGCACTTGTTTACCTTGGAATACAATAATCAATCTAGTATGGAGCAATCAAAAAAGCGATTTTATGGAAGGGCCTCTAATAAAAAAATTGGTGCCACACTAAGACTTGAGGCCGTGGGAGGGCAAACTAATTTTGCTTCTTATTTAAGTCAGACGTATCCACTAATCTATCCTGAGACAAGCTCTCAACCGATACTTTTTAGATTGGATCGAATTGATGGAAATCAAGATGCGACAGACCTCACGATGTTGTCGCTAACTTCAGGGGCATTTTCTTTTGCTGGAGGCAGTTTCCCTGGAACCGGAGGGGATTGCTCCTCCCCAATGGTTGGCAATAGCTGCTTGCTTGCATTGATCTTTAATCCAGCAGAGGCCATTAAATACAACGATAGAGTTGTTATCAAATATAAAGATGGATTGAATGCTCCATTCAAACAAACGGAGGCGGTAAGTATTGAAGGAAGTGGTGGATTGCCACCGGTATTAGCATTTGATAATGGTGATAGTTGGGACTTCGGAGAGATTTCACTGAATGACTCTGCCAATCGCAGTTTTAATTTGAATTTAACTAACCCCGAAACGGCCGTTCCATATAATTTTGCGGATGCCCTTGTAACTTTGTCTGCTGGCACTGCCGCTGGATTTACGCTAAATAATGGATGTTCTGCTCATACTTTTAATTATGATCATCGCGTTTGTTCCATTAATGTTGGCTTTTCTCCTCGGCGTGTTCTTCCCGATGGGCCGCATATTGGAATTGATGATAGATATTCAGTGCTAAGAATAGACTATAACAGCAACACCGCCTCCTTGGCCAAAGAGTTATATGCGGTAGGCTCTCGTCGGGCCCGTTTAGTTTTTCAAGTTGCCAATGGTTTTGGAGTAGATGGAAACGGACTGGTTATTATTAACACTGCTCCCTATAATCCACAAAGGCGAATTCGTCTAACGGCCTACTACGGATTGGAAGAAGCTTCGTTTACTAGCACATTTATTGATAATAATTTTGGCCTTTTTGTCTATGGTGGAAGCGATGCCTTAGCAGATAGTTTCCCTGGTGAGCGCTTGGCGGCAGATGGTTCTGTTATAGTGAGCACCAGCAATCCGCCGTGTCCTAGCGGAACCTTGAGCTATAGTAATGTTAACTGCGATATATTATTTAATTTTGCTCCGACTGAGTATGGCCTGCAAAATGCTTCTTATCGCATTGCCTATGCTAGCTCTGGTTCTCCGTCCAATATTCAAACTTCTAGCTACGTTATGTCTGGCCGAGGAGTGGATCCGGCGCTTCTTACAGAAAAATCGTTAGGATTTTTATTCACTCAAGCGCAAACTACGGTGGGTAGCGTTGCTTACGGTTACTTTAGAATAGGTAACAGCGGCGATCCTGATTCAGTGGCCGGAAATGGAAATTTTATGCGAGCAAGTAATATTGCCAGAGTGTTGAATCAGTCGGCCGGTAGCGCGTTTACTTCGGTAACCTCTGGTAGTTGTGGAACACTTACTCCTGTTTGTGGAAGCTACATTGATGCCGGAGTTAACTGCTATTTGTGTGTGCGTTTTGCCCCTACCTCGGCCGGTGTTTTTAGTGGCTCGCTGGCAATTAGTTATCGGGACGGTACAAGAACTGATGGTACTATCCCCAACGTTGTTAATATGTCTACTTTTTCCTTTAGTGCACAGGCGGTAGCATATGTGCCACCTCTTGTCGCCAATATGGTGGTGAGTGTTAGCAGCGTTGATTTTGGAGATTTGGCCATCGGCCAGAGTGCTACTAACACTAGTATTGTTTTTGAAAATAGAGGAACAGCGGCCGTTTCCGCTATGTCGATAAACGATAATCTGCTTCCTGCGGGAGTGGAGTATGTTAGTGGTTGCGCTTCGTCCACGTTGGCCGCCGGGGCCAGTTGTACAATCACCTTAAGTTTTTCTCCGACCTATCCTGGCAATTTTAGTGGATCACTGCCGGTTAGTTACAACAGCGGTTCGGCGATTACTACCACTATCGCCGTGCGAGGAGGAGCGACGTATAGTCTTCCTGTATTTGGAGTCGGGGCCAATCATAGTTGTGCCGCTAATGCTAAGGCCGAGTTATTTTGCTGGGGCTACAATGAGTCAGGCCAGCTAGGAATAAATAGCGACAGTAATATTTCGGAGATTGTTGCAGCCAATAAGGTAAATCTATCTCTGACTACAGGCGAGTATGTTACTAAACTTGCGCTAGGTGGTGCTCACTCTTGTGCACTGACCAATCTTGGGCGGGTTAAATGTTGGGGCCGTAATGAATATGGCCAATTAGGAATAGGAGAGGTTAATGCGCACAATTTAAATATCGGAGATGCAACAGGTGAAATGGCCACACTGACGTTTGTAAATTTGCCGATGGCGGCCGTTGATATTGTGGCCGGCGCCTCTCATAGTTGTGCGATGGTGGCAGATGACACGCTTTATTGCTGGGGTGATAATTATCAAGGTCAATTAGGAGTGGGAACGAATGGAAATTTTTCACCTACGCCAATTCACTTGGACATAGAGGTACAAAAAATTGTTTTAGATACTGCGCATACTTGCGCTCTCTTGGCCGATGACTCCTTAAAATGCTGGGGAAATAATGATGTCTTTGGCCAATTAGGTCTAGGTGATGCGATTAATCGCAATGCTCCATCGGCAGCAGTTAATCTAAACGGTACGGCCATGGATCTTTCAGTTGGAGGGGCCTTTTCTTGTGCGGTACTTACCAGCGGAGCGGTCAAGTGCTGGGGGCGAAATTCTCAAAATGGGGAAGAGGGACTTGGTGCTTTGGGTAAGTGTTGGGCGGTGGACGGTGGAAGTTTTGTAAATTGTAATGAGACTTCGAATGATCCGCTTTTGGGGTATGGAAATAGTGCCAATCAGATGGGAGTTAATTTGTCGGCGGTTAGTTTAGGAGTAGCTTTTGTGGCCAGCAAAATTTTTACCGGCGATGCTTTTAGTTGTGCAATGAGCGGAGTTGCGGGATCGGCACAGTCGCTCAAATGTTGGGGACAAAATGGTGCCGGCCAACTGCTAAAAGGTAACTTAACGACATTGGGCGTTCTTCCGGCCCAGATGGGGGATAGCTTAACGACAATTTATTCACATGCTACTAGTGGGACAGTTGTGGATGTAAAATTAGGTAGTGCGCATGGTTGTGCAAAATTTTTAAATGGCGATTTGCGCTGTTGGGGCAATAATAGTGTGGGGCAACTATCAAGTGCGTGTGCGCAATCTTCTTATGGAGAGCGAGCGGGAGAGACCTCTTTGTCTAGTGCTCCATTAGTGATATTACCGTAAAGGATTTTTGATGGATGATTTAGATAAGTTAATTTTGGAGACACTCTCTTTTTTCCGGCCGCTTTCAGTTGAGCAAATTCTTCTAGATATGGATGGTAAAAAACTAGAAACCATGCGGGAATTAACCGTGGATGATTTAAAGCTACGCCTAAATGCGCTTTCGACAGAGGGAATTTTAAAGGCCACCCAGCAGAAAGGAGAGTCTTTTTGGCAGAAAAATTATATGGGTAAGGCCAAAAAAAAATCTTGGATTTCTAAATTCTTTCCATAGTTCAAATTATTGCCGCAATATTCTTGAGTAAAACGGTTAGTTTTTTTTGGCGTAATCGAAACTTTTCTGTCTTAAATTTTGATTACACAATCGCGATAAAGGGTGTAGTATCTGCCCAAATTTACAATTTTGGAGGGACTCATGAGTAGTGGTAACAGTACAACTAAAATGACCATGGATGGAAATATGGCCGCGGCACATGTGGCATACGCTTTTACTGAAACGGCCGGAATCTATCCGATAACCCCATCTTCCGATATGGCCGAGCATGTGGATTCCTGGGCGGCCAGTGGAAAGAAAAATATTTTTGGACAGACGGTTAAAGTTGTTGAGATGCAATCCGAAGGCGGGGCCTCGGGAGTTATGCATGGTGCCCTGCAAGCAGGCGCTCTGACTTCAACCTTTACTGCTTCTCAGGGATTGTTGTTGATGCTTCCCAATATGTATAAAATTGCTGGTGAGCAATTACCTGGAGTTTTTCATGTTTCGGCCAGGCAAGTGGCCACTCATGCGCTTTCAATTTTTGGAGAACACTCTGATGTTTATTCTGCTCGTCCTACGGGGGTTGCCATTTTAGCGTCGGGAAGTGTTCAGCAGGTAATGGATATTGGTGCTGTAGCACATCTGGCGGCCATCTCTTCCTCAATGCCTTTTTTGCATTTTTTTGATGGTTTTAGAACCTCGCATGAAATTCAAAAAATTGATGGATGGAACTATGAGACGTTATCAGGCCTGGTTGATCGAGAGGCCATAACTCGTTTTCGTAACAAAGCGCTAAATCCAGAACACCCAGTTACTCGAGGGACGGCGCAAAATCCGGATATTTATTTTCAAGCGCGGGAAGCTTGTAATCATACCTACGAAATACTCCCAGATATTGTGAACGATTATTTAAAGAAAATCTCAAAATTAACGGGGCGAGATTATCGGCCATTTACCTATTATGGTGCACCCAATGCGGAATATATTATTGTGGCAATGGGATCGGTGACTGAAACGATTAGAGAGACGATCGATTATATGAGTGCTCAGGGAGAGAAAGTAGGCCTGATTTCTGTTCATCTTTTCCGGCCATTTTCTGCTAAATATTTACAAGAAGTATTACCTGCCTCCGTACGAAGAATTGCAGTACTGGATCGTTCTAAAGAGCCTGGATCAACGGGCGAGCCTCTTTTTTTAGATGTAAAAAATGTGCTGTCAGATAGAAATAGTCAGCTCACTATTGTAGGGGGACGCTATGGATTAGCATCGAAGGATACGACTCCTTCGCAAATTTTAGCAGTTTATGAAAATTTAAAGCAGTATGAACCAAAAAATAATTTCACTATCGGGATTGTAGATGATGTTACTTTTTCTTCACTACCTATGGCCAAGCATATAGAAACGGTTCCGGCGGGAACGGTTGAGTGTAAGTTTTATGGATTGGGAGCGGATGGAACAGTAGGTGCCAATAAAAATTCCATCAAGATTATTGGCGATCATACAGATATGTATGCACAAGGTTATTTTGCCTATGACTCCAAAAAATCAGGAGGTGTAACCATCTCCCATCTGCGCTTTGGAAAAAAACCTATCCAATCTACCTATTATGTTAATAATCCTACTTTCGTTTCATGTAGCACTCAGGCCTATCTAGGGGTTTACGATATGCTTCGCGGGATTAAAAAAGGTGGAACCTTTTTGCTTAATACCATTTGGGATGAAAAAGAGATTGTTAATCGCTTGCCAGATAAGACCAAAAAACAGTTAGCAGATAATAATGTTAATTTTTACATTATCAACGCTACTCAGATTGCAGAAGATTTGGGCCTGGGGAGGCGAACTAATTCCATTATGCAATCGGCCTTTTTTAAGTTAGCAAATGTCATTCCTTTTGGTGAGGCCTGTGATTATATGAAAAAGGCGGTGGTAAAGAGCTATCAGAAAAAAGGAGACAATATTGTCAAAATGAATATTGACTCTATTGAGCAAGGTGCCGAGCGATTGGTAAAAGTAGCGGTAAATCCGGAGTGGAAGAATTTGGTGGTGGATGAGAGTAGTTGTGTTTCAGTTAAAGGGGTTGATAGTCATACCGAAAAAGATTTGGCCAAATTTTTAAATAGTGTCGCGGCCCCCATGAACTGCATGGCCGGAGATGATTTGCCAGTTAGTGCGTTTGCGGAGTCACATGTAGATGGAACTTTTCCTAACGGCTCTTGCGCTTATGAGAAGCGAGGTATTGCCACCAGTATTCCGGAATGGGTGTCTAAAAATTGTATTCAGTGTAATCAGTGTGCCTATGTTTGTCCGCATGCTGCTATTAGGCCATTCTTGTTAGATGAAAAAGAGATGAAGGGATTACCCAATAACATGGATACACTTAAGGCCATTGGTAAAGAGGTGGCCGGCCACTCCTATCGTATTCAAGTGGCCGCGCTAGATTGTACTGGGTGCGGTGTTTGTGTCAGTGTCTGTCCGGCAAAAGAGAAATCGCTGGTGATGAAACCACTGGAGTCTCAGGCCGCTCAGATTGATAATTGGGATTATTTAAGTAAAAATGTGACTTACAAAGATAGTTTTTTCAAAAAGAACACCGTTAAAGGTAGCCAGTTTGCGCAGCCACTTTTTGAATTTTCTGGGGCCTGTTCCGGATGTGGAGAAACTCCTTACATCAAAGCGGCAACTCAATTGTTTGGTGATCGGATGATGATTGCCAATGCTACAGGATGCTCTTCTATCTATGGAGGATCTGCTCCGGCCACTCCATATTGTAAAAATGCTCAAGGCCATGGGCCAGCGTGGGCCAATTCTTTGTTTGAAGATAATGCAGAATATGGTGGAGGAATGGCCATTGGAGTGGAGAAAATTCGGGAACAAATTGCTTCAATGATGACTGAGAATATGAATAAAGTTTCTCCAACGATGCAGACGGCCTTTAATGGCTGGTTGGAGGCAAGACATAATGGTGAGGCATCCAAGGATGCTTCGGCCAAATTGGTGACGGCACTTGCTAAAGAGAGTTCACCTCTAGTTAATGAATTAAAAAATCTCGCTCAATATTTCGTAAAAAAATCAATTTGGATTATTGGAGGAGATGGATGGGCCTACGATATAGGTTTCGGAGGCCTAGATCATGTCCTTTCACTTGGTGAAGATCTCAACATGCTGGTGTTAGACACGGAAGTCTATTCTAATACTGGAGGACAGGCGTCGAAAGCATCAGTTACAGGGCAGGTGGCCAAGTTTGCAGCGGCCGGCAAGCGAATGAAGAAAAAAGATTTAGGAAGAATCGCGATGACTTATGGTAACGTCTACGTGGCACAGGTAGCGATGGGGGCAAATCAAGCGCATTATTTAAAAGTATTAAGTGAAGCAGAGGCCTATCCTGGGCCATCTTTGATCATTGCCTACTCTCCTTGTATTGCTCATGGAATTAAGGATGGTGGAATGACGCATATGATGGAGCAATCAAAGTTGGCGGTGGAGTGCGGATACTGGCATCTTTATCGCTATAATCCATTGCTAGAAAAAGAGGGTAAAAACCCCTTCGTGTTAGATTCCAAGCCGCCCAAGTTAGAAAATTTTGCCAAATATTTAAGTAGTGAGGTGCGTTTTGCCTCACTTGCTACGATGTTTCCAGAAGAGGCCAAGCGTCTTTTTGCGCTAGCGCAAGAGGATGCGAAGTGGCGTTATGATAATTATCGTCGCTTAAATGATAATGTCTATGGCACAACGACTTCTTCTTCTTCTTCTTCTTCTTCTTCGAGTTGATCAAAAAGTCTAACTTTTTATCGTTAGTGGCCATTTTTTTCTTTCGCTTGTAATAAATCTTACATACAATTTCCGACTGAATTTGGTTTAAATTATTATCAACCTCTTACAAAGGATCGTTTATGCTAGCAGAAGGTCTGAAGTTAACTTTTATTGGTATGGGAACTGTTTATGTTTTTTTGGCCATTCTCATTACATGTATGAATCTCACCTCAAAAATCTTAAAACCATTTACTGACAAAGAATTTGCTGATCACGAACGGGAACTGGAAGAGGCGGCCCGCGCGCGAGCAGAGGCCAATGTCGGCAATGATGGTGCAGTAGTTGCCGCTATTTCAGCAGCAATAGAAGCGCATCGAAAATAATTTTAAAAAAATGAACGTATTAAGAGATTAAAAATTTTTTAATTTAAAGTAGCAATAGCAACAAAGGAAAAAGCGAATGAAAAAAATCGAGTTTATGGACACCTCCTTTCGCGATGGTTTCCAATCTTACTTCGGAGCACGAGTATTAACAGCAGATTTTATTCCAGCGGTAGAAGCGGCAGCAGCAGCAGGAATTTCTTACTTTGAAGCAGGTGGTGGTGCGCGCTTTCAAAGTATCCCACTTTATTGTGGAGAATCTCCATTTGACATGATGGATAAGTTTAGAAAAGCGGCCGGGCCTAATGCTAAGTTACAAACCTTGGCCCGTGGGATCAATGTGGTGGCCTTGTCGCAACAACCAAAAGATATGATTGATCTACACGCCAAAATGTTTAAAAAACATGGAATCACCCATATCAGGAACTTTGATGCGCTAAATGACTATAGAAATTTAGAGTATTCTGCGCAATGTATAAAAAATGCCGGCCTTCATCACCAAGTATGCGTCACTATGATGGAACTGCCTCCAGGATGTGAAGGTGCTCATGATGCTGCTTTTTACATAAAGACGCTCAAAGATATTTTAAACTCGGGCCTGCCTTTTGATTCTATCTGCTTTAAAGATGCTTCGGGGACGGCCAATCCACAGAAAGTTTATGAAACAGTAAAACAGGCCCGCGCCTTGGTGGGTAAAGATATGGTGTTGTGGATTCACTCGCATGCTACTGCTGGCATTGGAGAGTCCCAATATAAAGCGGCAATTGAAGCAGGCATTGATGGGGTATGTCTTTGCCGAAAACCTGTTTCAGGCGGCACTGGGCAGCCAGATTTGTTATCAATGAATCATGTTCTTAAGGGAACACAGTATACTTTGGATATTGATTATAAAAAAATATTGGAGGCCAATAATGTATTTACTGAGTGTTTGAAAGATTATTTCTTTCCACCAGAAGCGTTGGCCATCTCTCCAGAAGTTATCTACTCTCCAATGCCAGGAGGGGCACTAACTGCCAACACCATGATGATGCGAGATACTGGAACGCTTAATCTTTATCCCGAAGTTATTGTGGAAATGGGAGAGGTAATTAAAAGGGGCGGCTTTGGAACTTCGGTTACTCCTATGAGTCAGTTCTATTTTCAGCAAGCATTTTCAAATGTTACTCAAGGGAAGTGGAAAAAATTTGCCGACGGATATGCTGATACGGTGCTTGGTTATTTCGGAAAAACTCCTACTGAACCAGATGCAGAGGTAGTAAGGCTTGCTTCTGAACAAACCGGTAAAAAACCTTTTACCGGCCATCCTTTAGATATTTTATCCCCAGGAATTCCTGAGGCCAAGAAAATTTTAGAAGAGAATAAACTTCCGGTGACCGATGAAAACTTATTCATTGTTGGTGCTTTTAAAACGAAAGAGGGCAACAAGGGATTAGACTTTTTGAAAGGTAATTTTAAGATCTCAGTAGTAAAAAATGCCGCCAAAAAAGATGGAGCCGCGGCACCTGCACCTTCTGCAGCGTCCACCAAATCATCTGGTGGCGTTGGTAACTATGTCGTAAATGTTGATGGCAAAAACTATAAGGTAGTGGTGGCCGAGGGAGCGAGTGGCGGAATTCAAGTTTCGCAAGTTACTCCTGCCGAGAAAAAGGCCGTTGCGGGAGCTGTAGAGGTTAAGGCCAAATTGCCTGGTAGTGTAATGAAGGTCAACGTTTCTGTTGGAAGTAAGGTGAAAAAAGGTGACACGATCGTAGTGCTAGAGGCGGTTAAAATGGAGACCCCCATTTATTCTCCGCAAGATGGAGAAATTGTCTCCGTTGATGTAAAAAAAGGTGATGTCATTAGAGCAAATCAATTACTAGTGATGATTAAATAAGTTAAGAGGAAGGATATTATGAAAAAAATAATTATTTTGACTTTGTTTGCGCTGCTTTCGATTGGCAGTGTGATTGCCGAAGAGGGCCAGACTGCTAATAGTTCAGACGTTACAGTGGCAGAGACGGCCGCTTCATCTGTGGCCACCGAGGCAGATTTAAATGCAGAACATCTACCACCTATGATGGAGATGTTTAAAATGTTGTGGAAGTCCACTGGGGTTTACGGATTTTCTAGTCCGGATATCATGTGGCCCAAAGGATGGGGAGAGCTCATCATGATTGGTGTAGGCCTTTTGCTTTTATACTTGGCCATTGTTAAAGGTTTTGAACCTCTACTGCTTATTCCCATTAGTTTTGGTTGTATTTTTGCCAACGTTCCACTGGCGGGGATGAATGATGAGGGAGGAATTTTATATTATATTTATAATTCAGGAATAAAAACAGGGGTATTTCCGCTGCTTATTTTTATGGGGGTAGGGGCCATGACTGATTTTGGGCCGATGATTGCAAACCCTATTACTATCATGTTGGGAGCGGCCGCGCAGTTGGGAATTTTTATTACCGTTATTGGTGCGCTTTTTTTATCTAAGTATATTCCTGGGATTAATTTTTCTCTGGCCGATGCATCCTCTATTGGGATTATTGGGGGGGCGGATGGCCCGACAGCAATCTATGTTACCACTAAATTATCTCCGCGCCTTTTAGGTTCTATTGCGGTGGCGGCCTACTCATACATGGCCATGGTTCCTCTGATTCAGCCACCTATTATGAAACTTTGCTCCACACCGGCAGAACGCTTAATTAAGATGGAGCAGCTGCGTTACGTGGGACGTTTGGAGAAGATCATGTTGCCACTAGTGGTTATGCTTCTTTGTATTTTCTTTTTACCATCTGCGGCACCATTGATGGGATTTTTTATGTTCGGAAATTTACTTCGCGAATCAGGCATTGTTAATCGTCTATCGGATACAGCGCAAAATGCATTGATGAATATAGTGGTTATGTTTTTAGGTTTGGGAGTAGGTGCCAAGCTTTCGGCTAAAACTTTTTTGAATATGGAGACCTTGGGAATTTTAGTTCTAGGAGTTACCGCTTTTGGAATTGGTACAGCTGGTGGTGTTTTAATGGCCAGGGTAATGAATCTATTTATGAAAAATAAAATCAATCCACTGATTGGTTCTGCAGGAGTTTCGGCGGTGCCGATGGCCGCGCGTGTTTCCCAAAATGAAGGTGCTAAGGCCGATCCGCAAAATTTCCTTTTAATGCATGCTATGGGGCCTAATGTTGCCGGAGTTATTGGTTCAGCGGTAGCGGCCGGAGTGCTGCTTTCAGTATTTGGTAAGATGTAGAGATAATTTACTAGAAGCGAGGCCTTGATTTTTCTCTTACCTGTTATTTTTTTTGTGGATTTTTTTGTTACAAAATACATTTATTCCTGGCAAAAAATGTAGTATAGCACAAAAAAATCCACTTAAAACAGGCGATGTCAATGATAGAAATTTCGCGATCACTCATAACTACTTTAAATATATGGAAAAAATCAAAAAAACAGGGCGCCTTTGTTAGTAAAAGGTGCCAGGCAAGTTTAAAAAACATTTTTAATTGATAGGACTAACTTTGACAAGGCAAAAAGCTATTTGTTGCAGTTGAGAAACACCGCAATCAATTGAGAATCGTGTTCTTTGTGCGACCTCTCCTCTTAACCTTTCTACGAGAAACAAATACCTCGTAGTACACGACCTATTTGGGATATGGGTAATTAAAAAGATATGGCCATTGAGGTTCTTGCGGGCCGCCGATAATTCAATCCTGTTTTATTTTTGCAACCCCTAATACTATGCGGTTTACCAGGTCGGAATCGAGAAGTACTTCAGTATTACTATTCATAAAAACGACAAATCTATTGAAACCGTTAGTCAGCCATAAATTGCAGGTGCTATGGGTATAGTTGCCTTCGTCATCATAGTGTTTAATTTCACGTGGTTCAGGAACAAAGATAAAATTGAACTTCTGTCTATTAAAACATTCAGAACCTAATATGGTCGTATGAACAAGATCTCCCCCCAAGCAAAGGGGATCGTCTATAGTAGAGAAAACTTCAACAGGAGTTCCTTTGTCCGTTTCAAATTTGACTTCAAAAGCATGCTCATAACTAGTGCCGAAGATCTCATGATCTTCAAAAGGTTGTATCCCTTGGTCAATAACCTCTAGTTTTTCTTCAACAACTGTAATTGGGGTGGGCCACCTACCTTCCATTGTAGTGATCACAAATTCTTTGACAGAAGGCACTATAAAGTGACTCATGGATATATAATCACATTTCTCAACTACCTCTGACTGAGCAATACTGACTCCATGAAAAGCGCACAAAAATACAAGCACCAGATTGAACAATTTCATCTTTCCCTCCTAATAGTCATATATTTGAATTGATGAAGAGTTGTAACATCGGAAAAATAATCTGTCGAGTTCAGAGGAAAGATAAAAAGATAAAAGGAAATTTGGTCTGGAATTTACTATTTTTTCCTGGGTTTGACAGTTGGTGCGCAAGGACTTGATTTTACTGGCTCAAAACCCGCGTCGTATACTACAAATACATTTTTTCGAAAGAATCTCGTGACATTACCGGTGGTGGTAGTTTGATATTTGCCATGTCTAGAATTTTCGTCGCATATTTTGATAGCTTGGAAAAGACATAATACTCTCGATTATCTTCAGCACTTAATTTTGACACCTGCATTGAGTTGATAAGTAACAACTATTTTATCGTTGATATGATAGACACTCCCATCAGCATTTCTAACATTTTTTTCTATTTGAATAATTTTATATTTTAAAATTTCTTCTTTGTTTGTAGATGCGTTAACGTAGCCATCTTCGATAAACACTTGCTCCTGTACTTCTTGCGGAGCATTTTTTAATCGGTGGCTAACAATATAATCAAGGCCAGTGTTCAGAATATCAACTAAGTTTTGCCCAGAGTTTAACCCACGATCACTGACAATAATTACGTCGGATATATTAAATTTATTCTTGGCCCTTGCTACAAAGTTTTTCAGCGTGTTGCCTTCGTAGGTATTGCTGCTGAATATCTCGTAATCAAGTGGCCGGCCAGTTTTGTCAATGAGAGCACCGGCCACAACCTGCACATCTCCAAACTTACAGTCTTTGCTGTAGCCAAACTTTTTTAAATCATCCTCATTTTTGCTCTCAAAGTAAAACGTTGTTACATCGTAAAAAACAACAGAGACATCAAGTTTAAAAATTTCTTTTTGCTTCTCAAAAAGATGCTGTTTTATTGGATCAATATTGACCGCAAGAAAATCTAATGTACGATAGATATTGTGCAGATCAATAACTGGATTTTGCACATACCAGCTTTGGTGATTGTATGAGGCATATTTACTTCTGGGAGTGGCCAGGCGCTCAGCAATTAGAAACGTAATGATTGATAGAATATCGGCCTTAATTTTTCGGTCACGCAATAATTTTTCAAAGCAAGAATCAATTTTTAAAAGTTCAATTAACTTTTTTGTTATAAAAATCGCCCCCCAATTTTGTCGAGAAACTTCCTGTAACTCAGAGGTGGGAACCATATCAACTGTTTTGCAAAACGAGAGTAGTTTTCGCAATATTCCGCTATACTTGGCATCAAAGTGTTAGATGGTAAAGTAGAAGGTCGCTCCTTGGCCAACTTCTGATTCCACCCAGATATCCCCACCGAGTGAGTTTACTAGTTTTTTGCAGATTGCCAGGCCAACACCGATATGCTCATCTGATTTTAAGTGCAAAGAAGTCGAGTTTTTTTCACAACGGGTAAACAGTTGAAAAATTTTTTTGTGGCAATCAGCTGGGATTCCCACACCGTTATCAGAAACAGCAAAAAGCCAGCCAGCGTTGCGAGCAGTTGCGCTGATTTTGATTTCTCCACTTTTGTCACTTATGTATTGAATAGCATTGAGAATTAAATTTTGAAAGATTTGTTCAATTTTTTGTGAAGAGGTGCGTATGATTGGTAGCGTGTCGTAGGATATTTTAATGTGTGCGGGGCAATCGATGAATTTTAGCAGTGCTGGTAGCATAATATTCAAATTCACCAACGAATTTGTATTATTGGCGGAAGCTCCGGCCTCGCTGTATTCCAAGATGTTATTAATTTGTTGATGCATTTTTTTTGCACGCTCGATAAGTAACTGAAAATTGTGTCGACTTTCCTGATCAAGTTTTGCTTCGTTGTCTTCATAGATAAATTGGGCCAAGGTGGTAATTGCTCGCAAAGGTGCCTTTAGGTCGTGAGAAACGGTATGTGCGAAGTTGGCCAGATCTTCATTGGTTTGAGTGACAGTTATTTTTTTCTCTTCGAATTTTTCTTCCAGTGAATCTTTTTTTTGCGTGAGTTGAGAGTAGGCATGTTCGTAATAAGTCAGCAACATTGTCGCCGCCACGATAAGCGAGAGAGAGGCGGTGAAAGAGTGGCCGAGAATAGACCACTGACTGTTATTGGATAAAAAAGGATAATTTAATTTATGAAGGCCCCAAATTATGAGCGTTACCGCCAAAATTGTTTGCGCCAGAGAGTGTTTGCGATTGTTGGGAGTACTATTTTTAAAATAAATAATCCCGAGCCAAATTAGCACTGTTCCTGCGAAAGTAAAGTTAGGAATGGTCTGCCAGAGAATATCTACGGGCAAGAAAAAACTGGCCAGTATCCACAATAAGATAAAAAAGAAAAGGTAATATACGGCAGAGGGGATTTTTTTTCCACAAAAGTAGCTTCCACCAAGTAGCAAAAAAAGTGTCGAGATATGAGCGGATATATTAGACAAGATGGCCAAGTAGTTGTTGGCCCAAAGCAAAGAAATGATCATCAGTAAATAACGCAAAGAGTGAATGGCCCATCCGATAGACATAAAGCGAAGATCTTTTTTTTCATGTTGCTGTGAAGAGAGAGAGAAGTAGACTAAGGCCAAAATGGTCGAAGATAAGAGTGCATTTATTATAGCGACGAGATGCCAATTCATGGAGTAAAATTACCTCTGGACACTTATAATTAACGAAGGTAATTCTACTCTATGTTGCCAAAGAGAAAAAGAGAAAATTTGGATAAGAAACAGCAAGAGGCCTTTGCTAACGAGTATAAGGGAAATCTTTTTGAATATTTGATCGGATCGTTGCTGGCCCGTTATTTTAAGATTGAATCACTTTTTGTAAAATCCATAGAATCAACCTATCGACAACGTTTAATGAAGTATGAAGAGAATCTGCGGGCCAGTCACCCCTTGCTGCCTGCGCAATTGCAACTTTTAGCAAAAAAGACAGTGGAATCAGTGATTGAAAAAAAAGAACTGTTACCGGCCAGAGTGGATGCTATCTTATTAACCGGTAAAATAATCTCATCACAGACGGAGGCCGTTGACGATTTACAGGAAGCAGATTTGGTATTGGTGTCGGGATCTTCTAAAATTCCCGTCAGCATAAAACTTACCAAGGATGGAGCATTTGTTAACACTAAAAGTGGGGGAGTGCGTACATTTATTGAAAAATATTTTGCTAGTTTTTCTTCGGCCGCTAAATTTCAGGAGGAACTAAATAATGTTTTAGAGAGAAGTTTTTTTGAAATGGCCCATCTTCTGCACGAGATGGCCGGCCTAGAGTTTAAAGGAAGTTTTGATGTTGAATGGCGTGAGGCCGGACTACCACTGTTGCCAGGCCAGCTGCCAGAGAAGATGAGTATGGTAGTGTTGGCATATTATAATAAGTTGACAGAGGTAATATATCGAGGGGTCAATAGCTTCTATCAGGAAGATGTCGAGAAATTTCTTTCTTGCTTGATGCCAATTGTGGGCCTGGGCAATAAACAAATGTTGCAGGTCAAATGTTTTTATAGCGGTGAGTTATATAATTATCGACAAACAATTATTCATTCTTATGACAAGGTTTTTACGGATAACGTAGGCGGACGAGCTTTAAGGATTGATTCGCTTTCGACTGGGAGTGGCCTATTTGAAATTGCTTTGCACGGTATGCGCTTACAGATTCGAGTTAAGCCCATGAATCAATTTGTGCAACCATCTTTGAAGGTGAATTGTTCCGTGAGGTACTAAATTATGGTTAATTAGTTATCCCTCTCTCTACGACCTTGTCGGAGTAGCTTTAAATCCATACGAAAAATAACATCTTTAAAATCTAAAATTACTTCACTAGATGCTTGACTTCACTTCTGTAGGAAGAATAGGATTATACAGAGATCACTTAATATTTATTGCGTTGATTTGGGTATTCAATTTGAAAAAGGATCTTTTAAAGAATATCTCCATTGCCGTTGTCTGTGCACTGGTGGCGTCAATAATCCTCCTTATTGCAGTTGACTCTTATCTAATAAATCAGGCCGAAAAGAATATAGAAAATTTATTACTTTCACATAAAGGAATTCACCAGTATGTGCAGCAAGATTTAATTCCATCTTTGGCCAAATATAAGAAAGGAAAAAAAATAGTTGAAGATTTTTATGCCCCAGAACTTTTTTCATCTTCTTATATAGTTCGCATGCAACACCAATACTATAACCAAGAATTAAAAAATATAGGCCACTCGGAGTTATATTACAAAATGGCCGCCAAGAATCCACGCAATGCAGTTAATCAGGCCTCGGAAATGGAGGTTGCCTTAATTGATAAATTTAATCGTGATCGTTCGCTAAAACGTTATAGCGATGTGATAAAAGTTAACGGGGCTCGCTTTCTCTACACTGCCATTCCGTTTCTAGAAAATAAAGAGCAGTGTCTTAATTGTCACGGCAAGAGAGAGGCCGCACCACGAGATTTGCAGGCAAGATATGCCGATAGCGGAGGATGGGAAGAGAAATTAGGAGAGATTCGTGCGATTACTTCAATTATGGCCCCTCTTGAATATGACCGACATAACTTTTCCCTTTTTATATTCCTCTTTTCTGCGGGAACAGGGATTTTTGCGTTAGCGATGTTGGCACTTTTTAATCGACAACTTAGTCAGGAAGTTAGTCAGGCCGTTGATCAGATAAAGGACGATGAAAAAAAATTCCGAAATTTTTTAGATTCTACTGCTAGTGCACCGTGGGAGTTAGATCTTGGGAGCGGCAAGTTTACCATGATGGGAGCGCAAATTGAAGTGATGTTGGGATATCCGACATCATCTTGGAAGCATATGGACGACTGGACTGGCCATTTACATCCTGAAGATCGAGAGGGAGCTTTGGCATTTTGCAAAATGGAGACGGCCGCCGGAAGAGATCATGATTTTATTTATCGAATGATTAACCAAAATGGTTCTGTGCGCTGGATTAGAGATATTGTTTCGGTGGTTAGTGGAAAAGATAAAATACCTAGTAAGCTAGTTGGCTTCATGCAAGATATTACCGCTCAAAAAGAGTTAGAGGCAGATAAAGAGAGATTAACGGCGCAATTGGTACACACGCAAAAATTGGAGGCCATTGGTACCTTGGCCGGAGGTATTGCTCACGATTTTAATAATATCCTAAGCGTTATTTTAGGCCATGCAGATTTGGCCAAAATGGATGTTCCTCGCCATAGCAACGCTTTAAATTCAATTGAGCAAATTAGAGTGGCCGGGAAGAGAGCGGCCGATTTAGTGCGACAAATTTTAACTTTTAGTCGACAATCTTCAACCGAGAAAAAACTTTTTAATCCTTCCTCCATAATCAAGGAGGCACTAAAAATGTTGAGGGCATCTATTCCTTCGACAATAGATATCGTGGTGGATATTAACCCAAATTGTGGCCTTATCAATGCCAATCCCACTCAGTTACATCAGGTGGTAATGAACGTTTGTACAAATGCTTTTCATGCCATGGAAAAAAAAGGTGGGATACTTAGAGTTGAGTTTCATCTTGCAGATGATAATTTGATTGAACGATTGAAAAAAAATAGCGCCTTGCTTCCGGGTAAATATTTAGAAATTTTGGTCTCAGATACCGGACATGGGATTAGGCCAGAAATTATTCACAAGATTTTTGATCCTTTTTTTACAACTAAAGAACAGGGGAAGGGAACCGGCCTGGGACTCTCTTCCGCCTACGGAATAATTAAAGATTTAGGTGGGATGGTAACTGTAGAGAGTGAAGTAGATAAGGGAAGCTCCTTTCACATTTTGATACCAATTTGTAATTCTGCGGAGCAAGTTGAGGCAAGTGAGCAGGAGGCAGAGCTTCCTCGCGGAAATGAGCGCTTACTGTTTGTTGATGATGAGCCACTTTTGCTGGAAATGGGAAAATCTATTTTGGAGAGATTTGGCTATTCAGTGACGGCATGTCAATGTGGGTTGGAGGCGTTAGAGTTATTTATAAAGAGGCCTGCTGATTTTGACCTAGTAATTACCGATCAAACAATGCCAGGGATGACGGGATTTGAATTGGCCGAGCGGATAATAAAAATCAATTCTCAAGTTCCCATCATTCTTTGCACTGGCCATAGCGAAGGCCTTACTCGCGAACTTACAAAACGTCACGGTATAGTAGAGTTTGCTCTTAAACCACTTACTCGGGAGATGTTGGCAAAATTAGTGCGAGAAGCATTAGATAGCAAAAACGCCGGCCGTCCTGGGTAAATAACGGCCTCTTCCTTTTTGTATTCGACATTGACCTTGTACGACGGCCAACTGGCCCTGGGCCACAATGGTGTGACACTTTCCAGTAACATTTACTCCTTCATAGGGAGAGTAGTCACAGAGAGAATGTAGATTTTTATAAGTTATAGTGTGTTTTTTTTCTGGATCAAAAATAACCAGATCCGCATCAGCGCCTCTGGCAATAAGGCCTTTTTTTGGATAGAGTCCAAAAATTTTTGCCGGATTAGAAGAGGTTAGTTGTACAAAACGAGAAAGAGGCATGTTGCGTTTGATCACTCCTTCAGAAAATAAAAGTTCCATTCGATTTTCTACTCCCGGAATGCCGTTGGGAATTTGGGTGAAATTATTAATTCCACGCCTTTTATCTTTTAACCAAAAGGGGCAATGATCGGTGGCCACCGTAGAAATCGTGCCTTCTTCTAAACCTTGCCATAATCCGACACAATCGGCAGGAGAACGCAGCGGTGGACTTAGAATGTATTTTGCCGCTTCATCAAAAGTTTGCTTTGAATAGTGAGAGTTGTCTAATAGCAGATATTGTGGACATGTTTCGGCCAGGAGAGGAATGCCCAATTTTTTTGCCGCTGCTATTTTGGCCAATCCTTCTTGTGAACTGAGATGAACTATATAGCAGGGGACTTGGTATTTATGAGATAAATTAATTGCCTTTTCAATTGCGGTAACTTCTGCAGCAATTGGGCGTGAGAGATGGTGAAATTGAGGCCCACTCATTTGGCCTTTGATAAGTTGTTTGATGTTTTCGTTGATAGTCTCTCCCACTTCAGCGTGTAGCGTGATAAGAAATCCTAGTTTGGCAGATAGTGCAAAAAGTGTCGAAAATTCTTCTAGCGTTAGTCGCATGTTATCGTAGGCCATAAAGGTTTTAAAGGAAGTCACCCCTTCTTTCATTAGGTGTATAATCTCTTCTTCCGTAGATGAGTCGATTTGCGTTAGAGAAACATGAAAGGCGTAATCAATATGGCAGTTATTTTTTGCTAACTTCATCCAGTGCTCGAAAGCGGAAATAGCGGTTTCTCCTTTGGTTTGATTGGCAAAATCAATAAGGGTGGTGGTTCCACCGTGAAGTGCTGCCAGCGTACCGCTCTCAAAAGAGTCGGATGCTGTAAAATCTTTTATGGGAAGATCCAAATGCGTATGAACATCCACTCCTCCTGGGAAGAGGTACATATTGCGAGCGTCGATTATTTGGGTTTGGGCGGTTGCTAAATTTTTGGCATTTGCTCCCACTTCGCAAATTATGCCATTTTCGATAAATAGATCACTGGCCATAAAATTGACACTGTCGCTGTTTACAATTTTACCATTGGTGATAAGAAGGGATTCCATAAGTTGTACTCCGAAATTGGTAGAGGGGGGGATATCTCTCTTTTTGTTTTATATTATCCCAAAATTGAAACAATTCAAATGAACTATTCATACAATCGATTGCTACAATCGAGAAAACATTTGTTCCCAGCGTTTTGTTCCTGGGAGGTGGGGGAGGCGTAATGAATTTTTTAACTCAAAGTGCCTTGACAGTTGTATCGTTTGTTATTTTTTTGTTTCCACTAACTTCTGTGGCCATTTGCCGAATCGAGATGCGTGATACCATTTTTGAGGGAGAAGTCGATCGAAATGTATCGGTAGTGGAGGTTCGAAAAGTCTCCGCTCCTGGCGATCGTCTTACGAGTTACGTCGTGAAGGATAAGTCAAGTTTAGTGGATGAGTGGAGCGAATCGGTCAGTATCACTAACGATAGTGTTAGGGAAATTGTTTTTGATTCAGATCACATAGATGTCTACACCGTTCCCTATAACGTTGATCAACTGCTTAATAGGTATCAGATGGAGGATTCGGGGACAGTGTCATTTAAGGTGGCGCGCGGATCTTCCTGTTCGACGCTAGAGAAATCTTTAGCTTATTTTTTTGTGGTAGAACTTTTTTATCGGGATATGTGATTAAAAAATGTGATCTGAAAGAGGAGCGTGGTTGTATGAGTAGAAGTTTTCCGAAAGTGTTGGTGGTAGATGATGATCCGAATATTCTGGCCGTAGTTCCTAGGTATCTGTTGCCGCAAGGAATCAAGACGGAAGTGGCCACTCAGATTGTTGATCTTTGTGACTGTTTTGTGGATAAGATTCGTCTTAAAAATAGTTTGGCCCAGGCAACTTTTAAGGCCATTGAGCGTTTTGCTTCAGAGAACCGATTGGCCGCTTGATAATTGGCGGTAAATATGTTCACATACCTTCATGTTTAGATTTATGATTTTTCTTCAGATCACTTTGTTGACGGCCTCGGCCAGTTTATTGGCGCAGCTGACAACTCTTCCAGAACTTTATAAAAAAGCAGCAACCTCCGCAGCAACTATTGCAATGAGTGAGAGTCGAATAGCACAAAAAGATGCTAAGCTGGAGCAAATAAAAGGCGAATATTTGCCAATGGTTTCTTTGGCAACCAATTATGCGATAGAAGATGGTGCCCATCAGGGAAAGATTGCGCTCTCTCAGTCGCTTTATAATGGTGGAAAAAGTTTAGCTTCGTGGCAGATAGTAAAAATTGAAAAAAAATTAGAAGAGTATAATTTTTTGAAAGCGCAAGTAAAACTCTATTTAGAAGTTGCCACTGCCTTTTTCAAATATCACTCTGCCGGGCAAGATATGATAAATTTACAGGCCTCAATTGAGCTTACTAATAAACGTTTAATGGAACTCAAGCAGCGTCGTGCCATTGGGCGATCTCGCCAAGGTGAAGTTTTAATGGCCGAATCTCAATTATATATTGCGAAGTCTCAGATCTCTCTTGCACAGGGACAGCAGGGCGAGGCCCAGCGGGCCTTGCAATTACTAACGAATATATCTTCCGATGAACTTACTATGGGAGGAAGTTTTTCAGAGAAATTGGAAGAGGTAAAAGACGTAGAGGAATATTTATCGAAGATCGATGCTCATCCAGAGGTCGTGGCGCAAACGCTAGATTATGAATTGAAAATTAAGGCCCAAAGCAAGGTGCAAAAAGGGCATTATCCGAAAGTCGATTTAATTGGAAATTATTATCTCTGGCGCAGTGATACTTCTGGCGGGGTAACTAGTGGCAATGATGATTGGGATTTGTCCCTGGGTATTTCATTGCCGCTTTACAGTGGAGGGACGACTGCGGCGCAAGTTAAGGAGACCTCCGCACAGGCGGTAGAAAGTAAGTGGCAATTAGAAGAGACAAAAAAGGTACTTCGTTTTAATATAAAAAATCGCTATGAGAGTCTAAAAAATTTGCGACAGCAATTATTGTTATTAGAGCAAGCGCTATTGGCCGCGGAGAAAAATTATAAAGAGCAAGAACGAGATTATCACCATTCGCTCGTTACTACGCTGGAACTGTTACAGGCGGTGAATAGTTATCAAGAGGCCAAGCGTTCCATGGATAAAATGAAATTTCAAACGTTCTTGGCATTAGAGGAATTGAAGGCCGCGGCCTTTGAAATTCCCCAGTTTTGATTTGGAGTCTAAAATTGAATTCGTCATTTTCACTATCTGCTATTGCTATTAGAAACCATGTTTTTTCTTGGATGCTAATGTTAGGACTTATCCTTTTTGGGGCCATCTCTTTTTCTGAAATGGGAGTTAGTCAGATGCCCGATGTCGATTCTCCCATGGTTAATATTAGCATGAGCTTAGAAGGTGCTTCGCCAGAAGTTATGGAAATTGATGTTGTTGATGAGATAGAAAGCTCTCTTTCTGCAGTATCCGGAATTAAGTCAATGTCTTCAAGTGCCCGAGTGGGAAGTGCTTCGATTACTTTGGAGTTTGATTTAGACAAAGACATAGATGTTGCCGTACAGGAGATTCAGACGGTACTAAGTAAAATCCAGCGTCGTTTACCAGACGGAATGGATCCTCCTTCTATACGTAAATCTAATCCGGAAGACCAACCCATTTTGTGGATTAGTGCTAGTTCTTCTAAAATGTCTAAGTATGATTTGATGACGCTAGTACGAGACAGAGTACAAAATCGTTTTTCAACTTTGGAAGGAGTTGCCGAAGTAAATTTGATGGGACTTCCAGATCCCTATTTGCGAGTATGGTTATCAGAAAAAAAACTTGATCAATATCAACTTACAGTAAGTGATGTAATCAATACTATTGAAAGTGAGCATTTTGAGCGCCCTGGTGGACGTATTGCCGATGAGCGGCGAGAGTTAAATATTCGCACTAAAGGAGAAGCGACTTCGTTAGAGGATTTTCAAAATATTACCATCAATAAACGTGGTGGCTCGCTTATCTATACCCCGATTGCCCTGAAAGAGGTGACGGCAATTGAAGTGGGAACGGAAGAAATTCGTAATGTCAGTCGAGCACAGGGAGAGTCGGCCATTGGTATCGGAATAAAAAAGAGGCCTGGTTCTAATGCGGTCAAAGTTGCTAAGGCCGTTAAAAAGCAGATTGCCTTACTGACTAAGGAGTTACCCGTAGGAGTGGAGTTGGCCATTCGCTTCGATAACACTATCTTTATTGAAGAATCTATTTCGGAGTTAAATTTTACATTGGTATTATCGGCAATTTTAACTTCGCTGGTTTGTTGGCTTTTTTTGGGTTCATTTTCTTCTACGATAAATATTGTTCTGGCCATTCCGACCTCGGTTATTGGCTCTTTTATTTTTTTGCGCCTTTTTGGTTTTACTTTGAACACGTTTACGTTACTGGGATTATCTTTGGCCATTGGAGTAGTCGTTGATGATGCCATTATGGTTTTGGAAAATATCGTTCGCCATAAACAGATGGGAAAAAACAAAGTTAAGGCCGCGCTTGATGGCTCTCAAGAGATTTGGTTGGCGGCCATTGCTACTACCGCGGCAATTATGGCCATCTTTATTCCGGTGGCCTTTATGGACGGAATTATTGGTAAATACTTTTTACAATTTGGAGTAACTTTATCGGTGGCCGTCGCTTTGTCATTGCTGGAAGCGATTACTCTTACTCCTATGCGCTGCTCTCGTTTTTTAGAAGTGGCCCCTCGGCGTTCGCTGCTTGGGCGAATGATGGAGAGCACCATTTTAATATCTACTACTGGGTATAAGAATGCTTTGACAAAAATATTAAACTATCCTGTTCTTGCCATTGTTGTGGCCTCTTTGTTTTTTGCCTCTACTTTGTGGATTGGAAAGATTTTAAAAAAGGAGTTTGTTCCTGAACAAGATCAAGGACGTTTAATGATTCGAATCAAAACGCCAGTGGGATCTTCCTTCGCTTTCACGGATCAAAAGGTTAAGGCCGTGGAAGAATATTTGGCCACACAACCAGACATTAAAAGCTATTTTACTTCCTCCGGAGGACATGGTGGAGGGGGTGTTAACTCGGGTATGGCCTTTGTTACTTTTGTGGATCAAGACAAAAGAAAGCATTCACTAAAAAAACTGCAAGAAATTTTTCGAGAGGATTTAAAAAAAATCAAAGGGGCCCGCATTAATATTCAAAATCCATCTATGTCTTTTACCGGTGGACGTGGTGGTTTTCCTGTAGAGTTTTCGTTACGAGGGCCAGACTGGAATCAACTTATTATCTATGCCAAGCGGATGACGCAAGCGTTGGAGGAGAGTGGAAAGTTAGTCGATGTTGATACTAATTTTGAAGATGGAATGCCGGAAGTGCAGGTTATTCCAAATAGAGAACGCGCACGGGCCCGCGGGGTAGAAATTGCAGATATTTCACAAATTATTAGTACCATGATGGGAAATGCGGTGGCCGGCAAGTATTCCAAGGATGGCCGTCGATTTGATATAGTTGTCGGTTTGCCACTGTCGGATAAGATTTCGATAGAGGCCATTAAAAGAATAAAAATCCGCAATAATCGGGGAGAACTTATTCGTTTATCTGAAGTGGTTGAGGTAGTGGAGACCACAGGATTGCAGGCCATTTCTCGCGAAGATCACCAGCGGGCCATCTCTATTTGGAGCAATATTGCGCAAGGAAGTTCGCAGGCGGAAGCTATATCTGAGGTACAAAAAATTGCCAAGCAACTTTTGCCAGAGGGGTATTTTGTGGCCATGTCTGGAAGTGCAAAAACTTTTGGAGAATCTTTTTCTAGCTTAATTTTTGCGCTTCTTTTTGGAATTGTAATTTCTTATATGATATTGGGGTCTCAGTTTAATAGTTTTATTCACCCGTTGACGATTTTAGTGGCCTTGCCTTTTAGTGTTTCAGGGGCGTTTATTGCACTCCTAATGGGCGGCCAATCTCTTAACGTTTATAGCATGATCGGACTAATTTTATTAATGGGTATTGTGAAGAAAAATTCTATTTTGCTGGTGGAATTTACCAATCAGTTAAAAGAGAGAGGCCGTTCTACTCACGAGGCATTACTGGAGGCCTGCCCAATTCGTCTACGCCCTATTCTTATGACTTCTATTTCTACTGTAGTCGGGGCCATTCCACCGGCCTTGGCCATAGGGCCTGGGGCCGAGAGTAGAATACCGATGGCCATTGCAGTAATTGGCGGAATGATAGTTTCTACCTTGCTTACTTTATTTATTGTCCCTTGTGTTTATTCTCTTCTCGACAGATTTACCAAAAAGGAAAATTTATTTCATGAACATCAGCTATGAATCGTTATTACTAGGAATGTTAATTGGTGGTTTGGCGATGCGATTATTTTCTGCAAAGCGTGCGGCCGCTGATTCTATCAGTCTAAATCGCGAGATTGCGCATTTGGCCACAGAGAAAAAGGTATTAGAGGAGCAACTTGTTTCTTTTAAAAAGCATGTAGACGAACTTTCAGCGCAAAACAAATTGCAGTTTGAGAATTTGGCCAATCAGATAATTGAAAATAAATCTAAGAGTTTTACTGAGTACACGGAGAAAACTCTAGAGTCGATGTTAAAACCCTTTAAAGAAAAAATTACAAATTTTGAAAAAAGTGTGGAAGATAAATATTCCTCCGAGGCCCGAGAGCGCCATGCGCTTAAGTCAGAGATTTTGCGGCTGATAAGTTTAAATGATCGCATGAGTGAAGAGACCAATTCCCTGGCCCGCGCTTTACGAGGTGATAGTAAAGTGCAAGGAGATTGGGGGGAAATGGTCTTGTCAAAAATTTTAGAGGCATCGGGCCTTCGTGAAGGGGAAGATTATATCACGCAGTCATCGCATAAAAATGAAGAAGGAGATCGCTTACGGCCAGATGTGATAATTAATCTTCCAGATGAAAAGCATGTAGTGGTTGATGCAAAAGTTTCTTTAAAGGCCTATGATTTACACCATTCTTCCACTGAAGATGTGCAAAAAGAGAAATGTTTGTCAGAGCATATTCGCTCGATAGACAAACATATAAATGAATTAAGTGAAAAACATTATGATAAATTGAAAGGTCTTAGCTCTCCGGAAATAGTTTTTATGTTTGTTCCCATTGAGCCGGCATATCTTTTGGCCATGCATGCTGATGCCGATCTTTCTATGCGTGCCTGGAAAAAAGGTGTGGCCATTGTTACGGCCACAACCTTGCTTACCAGTTTGAAAACGGTGGCCTCTATTTGGCGTCTAGAAAGACAGAATAAAAATGCCCAAGAGATTGCGCAAGAAGGAGCGCGTCTTTATGATAAGTTTGTGGGGTTTCTAGAGGACTTTGAAAAAATTGGACACATTTTTGAAACGGGAAGCAAACAATTTTCTCAGGCCATGGGCAAACTCAAAGATGGGCCAGGTAATGTCTTCCGCAAGATGGAGCTTTTGCGCGAACTAGGCGCTTCTCCCAATAAGAAGATTCGCCAAGATTTATTAGAGTAACTCAATCATTTTGGTAATAAAAAAGTTAGTGCCATAGACCAAATATTTTAGTAGACTCGGCCACAAATTGATTTAACCTCAAGGAGAGAGATACTATGAAGATTCATTCATTTACCGCTGTTCCTACAACGCCAACCCAATTGGCACCCTTGCTTGAAATTGCTTCTAATTTGTGGTTTTCCTGGAATTGGGATGCCACCCAACTTTTTTCCATGATTGATCCAGATTTGTGGGAAGAGTGTCATAAAAATCCTATTAAAATGCTCTGTAGTGTTTCTAATAAACGCTTGGAAGAACTTTCCAAAGATGATGATTATGTGGCCGAAGTACAAGCAGTACATGCTGCCTATAAGAAATATCTGGAATCTAAAACTTGGTTTGATGGCAAATATGGGGGGCGAGAGAAAAAAGTTATTGCCTATTTTTCTTGCGAGTTTGGCATTCATGAATCACTTCCAATCTATTCTGGAGGCCTAGGAGTTTTGGCCGGAGATCATCTTAAGTCGGCCAGTGATTTAGGTGTTCCGCTAGTGGCAGTAGGATTTTTATATCGAGAGGGATACTTTCGCCAGGGACTAAATAGCGATGGCATGCAGCAAGAGTTTTATCCGGAAAATGATAAATTTTCGCTGCCAGTTATGTTGGAAAAAGATAGCTCTGGCAATCCACTGATACTTTCCATGGACATTGGAGGAGATGAAGTTTTTTATCAGATTTGGAAAGTGATGGTAGGTCGAGTCACTCTTTACTTGTTAGATACCAATTTGAATTCAAATATTCCTAAGCATCGCGATATTACCAAGCGTCTTTATGATGCCGGCCGTGATATTCGCTTGCGACAGGAAATTTTACTTGGAATGGGGGGAGTAAAGGCGCTTAAGGCACTGGGAATAACACCTGCAGTTTATCATATCAATGAAGGACACTCGGCCTTTTTAATTTTAGAAAGATTGCGCGAATTAATGGAAGGCCATTTTTTAACTTTTGCGGAAGCGCGAGAGATTGTTTGGGCCACGAGCGTTTTTACCACTCACACACCAGTACCGGCCGGTAACGAGCGCTTTGATATTAATTTGATCAAGCAATATTTGGGAACCTTTATTCAGAAAAGGTTGGGATTAGAGTGGTTAGACTTCTTGGCCATGGGCCGCGAAGATACTTCTAATATGGAAGAGGAGTTTTGTTTAACAGTTTTGGCATTGAAATTTTCTGCGCATTGTAATGGAGTGGCCAAATTGCATGGTGATGTCTCTCGTGAAATGTGGAAAAAATTATACAAAGATGTTCCGCAAGACGAAATTCCCATTCGTCATGTTACCAACGGAGTACATTCTAAAACCTGGTTGTCCAAAGAATTTGAGCAACTTTTTGCTAGATATCAGAGAACTTCTTATGTGCGGGAGATTTCTGATTTTACCATGTGGCGTTCTATTGATGATGTTCCAGAGGCGGAATTGTGGCGTTTACATGTTGAGCGAAAGCAGAAATTGGTAGAGTACGTGCGCAAAAGGTTAAAGTTTCAATTGCAGCGCCGTAGTGCTTCAGCGGCGGAGATTAATCGTATCAAAGATGTTTTAGATCCAGAAGTATTGACCATTGGCTTTGCTCGGCGTTTTGCCCCTTATAAGCGTGGCTCGTTACTTTTTTATGACACTGAACGTGTTGCCAAAATTGTAAATAGCGAAGGACGGCCAGTGCAATTTATTTTTGCAGGCAAGGCCCATCCTGCAGATACCAAAGGAAAAGAAATTATTAAGGCCATTGCAGATAAAATCAAAGATCCAGAGTTTAATCAGCGTGTGGTTTTTTTGGAAGATTACGATATCGATATTGCGCGCTATATGGTGCAAGGAGTGGACGTGTGGCTAAATACTCCTCGGCGGCCAATGGAGGCATCGGGAACTTCGGGAATGAAGGCGGCCATGAATGGAGCGCTGAATCTTTCTATACTCGATGGATGGTGGGATGAGGCCTTTAATGGAGAGAATGGCTGGGCCATTGGCCATGGGGAAATGTATAAAGATTTAGACCAACAAGATGAGATTGAGGCAAATTTATTATATCGGGCCATTGAAGATGAAGTTGCTCCGCTTTATTACAAGCGCAACGATAAAGGATTGCCAGCACAGTGGATCACTATGATGAAAAATACCATTGAGTCTTGTGGTTCGCAATATAACACCCATCGTATGTTGGTAGACTATGTTGAAAAATATTATCTTAAGGCCGAAAAGTTGGCCGGAATGCTAAGTAGCAATGACTATGTTGAGGCAAAAAATCTATCGCGTTGGCATAAAATGATGGAGCAGGCCTGGAAGGATATCAAAATTGTTCACGTTGATGCTCCGGACACCGATTCGATTTTATCCGGCCACAGTGTATCAATCAAATCCAAAATAATATTGGGGGCCATTAGGGCAGAAGATGTAAAAGTAGAAGTCTATCATGGCATTTTAGATATCAATGGAGATAAAATTATTGGCCCGCAAAGAACTCAAATGGAAAAGATTGCAACAGAGGGAGAGCTTACTATTTTTGAGGCCAAAATTCCTTGTGATCGAGGAGGCCGTTACGGTTATACGGTAAGAGTTTTGTTGGGCAATAAACATTTGGCCGAAGAATTTGTTCCTACTTTTATTAAGTGGGAGAGTGAGTAAAACGTGGGGAATAATTATCGTATCGTTGAGGTGACGAATCAAAAACTGTTAAATCAGTGGATTCAATTTCCCTATGATTTTTACCTCAAAGAATTAAAAGATCCTAATTATATCCCACAAATTAAAATTGATGAAAAAAGTTTTTTTGATGCTAAAAAAAATCCGGCCTTTAAAATTGCCAAAGTGAAATTTTTTCTAGCGTATGCTGAGCAAATAGTAGTTGGCCGGATTTGTGCGATAATTCATTTATTAGAAGAGAAAAAACTAGGCCGTCGCCGTGGCCGTTTTGGTTGGATTGAATTCATTGATAATGAAGAAATTTCTTCTCTGCTTTTAGGAGCAGCTCGTAGTTGGCTAGTTGCGGAAGGTGCCATAGAGATGACGGGCCCTCATGGTTTTACCGATTTAGATCCTGAGGGGCTTTTAATCGATGGGTTTAATGAATTACCAACAGTTAGTGGTAGCTATAATTTGCCTTATTACCAACGCCATTTTGAAAAGTTTGGCCTTGTGAAAGATGCGGATTATGTGGAGTATCGAGTAAATTTTCCGGCCAATGATCCCTTTTTAGAGAAAATGGTCGCACTATTAGAAAGAGATAGTGAGTATAAATTAATTACTTTGCGTAACCGCAAAGAATTAATGTCACGAACCGATGCTTTATGGGATCTACTGGAGGAGTCTTTTAAACATCTTTATGGAGTAACTCCGCTTTCTTTGGAGCAACAAAAGTTTTATACCCAAAAATATCTATCTTTTTTAGATTTAGAATTTGTAAAAATGGTAGAGGATAAAAAAGGAAAATTGATAGGCTTTTTCATTGGAATGCCGAATGTTAGTAACAGTTTTAAACGGGCCGGCGGTAATCTTTTGCCATTTGGTCTGTTTCATATTTTAAGAGAGTTTAAAAATTCAAAGGGCGTAGATTTCTTATTAGCGGGAGTTCATCCCGAGCATCCGAAAAAAAAGATTTTCTTATATTTAGTCGCGGCCATGTATCGCTCTTGCCGAGATCGCGGAATTAAATTTTTAGAGACCAATCGTGAGTTAGTAGAGAATAAGACTGTTAGTGGAATGTGGACACGCTTTGATTCAAGACTACATCGAAAAACTAGAATATTTAAACTGCCGCTGGAATAGGCCAAGAGCAAAGTTGAGAATTAGCAAGATGACTTCTAAAAATAGTATTATCGATAATTTGATTGGAGAGGCGCAAAGTTATACTTCTTTAGAGGTAATGGAGCGGATGATTCAAGACGGTGCCGATTTATCGGCGCATGCTATCTCACCACTATATCTGATTGTAAAAAAAATGAATCCCAATGAGTTGGCCCATCACTTACATCTTTTTAGTTCAGAGCAGCGACAGATTTTTTTAGATATGGACTTATGGCTTAAAGATGATTTGGATGTGGATAATTTTAATTATTGGATTAGATGTTATGCGGTATGTGAAAACGAAAATATTCGTGCAGAATTTATTGGGAGTTCTGAATTTGCGGTTTACTTAAAGGGCCGTTTTAATATTTGGACTTTTGACGCAGAAGATCCGCAATATCCAGAACATGATAATTACTTTTTAACTCCAGATACTCAACTTCTAGTGGAGTTTGATGAAGATTATGAGTATGTGCGAGAGCTAAAGGAATTAATTGTGGCCCTCTACGCGGAGAGAGGAGTGGAAGATGCCTATGCCTATCTTTTTAAATTAGTCTCAGATAGTTTTTCTATTTTACAAGAAGAGGAATACGAACAGAAAAAATCACGAATGAGTGATTATGGTTTTGTTGATTATTTTGAAGCGTTAGAAGTTGATAACATTTTTCCTAGCATGGAGATGTTGCAAAATTTTGTTATAAGAAAAAAGAGTATTACCGGCAATCTTGACGATTTAAGCAAGCTGCAGGCCCTTCCTAAAGCTGCACTGGTGGCCTTTAGTGACAAACTTGGAGACATCAATAGTGAGTTGGCCAAAGTTGTAGATGATAAGCGCGTTGAATTTTTGCGATTTAATTTTATTAAGCTGGTCAATGCTACCATGTCATTAACCAATGCGTTGCAAGAAGGCCAAGTGGCCATGACGAGAGTGGGAAATAAAACCAGAAATCTTCTAAGTCTTGGGATGAGCTATATTAATCAAAAGGCGCAGGCAGGGGAATTAGAAGAGTTGTTAAATGATAAAAGTATTTTTGATTTTTTTACTTTTGCAGATCTTTATAAAATAGGGAACACCTTAATTAAGCTTAATCAAAAGATGGCCAGAAAAAATCTATCACTTCACGGAATTAATGAACACAATGAGAGTTTTTTAGGGAAATTTTGGCTGGAGTTTTTGGACTTTACCTTTGATACAAGTCATGCGGTTGCTGATAAGCTAGGACATACCTCGAAAAATATTGTTGACATGCAACATTATGGTGAGTGGACTTCTTTGCTTAATTTATTCGGGGCAATGCTTCCTTTTATTAAGCAATTTTTGACTTCCGTAGAAAAGCTTAAGAAAAGTCAGAAGTTACGCGATGAATTTTATATTAACTATACGGTGGAAGAAATTGATTTTGAGGCCATCATTCTTAGTAATTTTTATAATTATTTATTAGGCAATTTCGAAGGGACAAAGGGCAAACGTAAAAAATTAGGAGTGACGATTAGTGATTTCAAAAAAATTTCTACCGATTTATTAGATGGCAAAGGAAAATTAAAGGAGAGCTATCTTAAAAAAAAGGTAAAGAGTATGGCCCTTAAATTTGGGCTAGATGTTGTGTTGGATTTTGATAAATATTTTATCGCTCTACTAAAAGAGCATATTGAAGGATATGAGTTTGAAGAGATGAGTGCGGATGATTATAAACATGTTGGTGGCCCGATAATTTTCAATATATTGATCAGTTCATAGCGTATATCGTAAATTTTTTTTACCAAAAAAAATTCGCTGACACTATATAGATTTTACTAGTTAATAAGAATATCCTTGATATTTATTTTATAGTTGATATATTAGTTCCTGAACAGAAACAGAATTACAGTGATTGAGAAAAATGGGAATGGCCTGAGTTTTAAATATCAATTTAATGAAAAGGAGAGAAAAATTATGAAAAAGTTATTAATAGTACTGACTTTTTTAATGTCGATGTCGTCATTTGCGCAATTGGATTGTACTTTGGAGTTAAAAAAAATCTTATCGGATAAATTGCCGGATTTAGAAGTTTATTCAACGAAATATGTTGGCACTATTGCTCCTCATAGCGATCTTCCTTACTATCAGGGTGAAATTTGGAATGATACGGATGAAGAACTTGGTATTTTCGAAATTAAGGCCACATATATGGCGAAATTTACTTACGTAGCTCTTTTAAGAGAGAATTGCCAAGCTGTAAAATTAATCGAAGTCGGCTTTGATGACTAAAAAGATGGCCTATAAAACACTGGGCGATGGATTGGCCAGTGTTCCCGAAATTTTGATTTTATAGAAGCCATTTTCCGCAGTTTTTCCTCCCAAAAATAGATTCAAAATAGCAAAGTCATTTATAAAACTTTCAGAGAATTTAATTTCGCCAGTCATATCTAAAATAGATTGATTAAAGGCCTGCGGGTTTATGGAAATGCGGCCATAGAGATTGGCAGTTATGGGGGAGTTTTCCGTTCCGATAACAATATTTTCAATATCCAAACTGTTTCCACTGTATTTACCTTTCAACGATAAAGTTCCAATTGGTAATGCTGGAATGGCCAGGCCATTAAAGTTTTGAGGTGGGATGAGGAAATTATTTGATTTAATTAAAAACTGTGCCTCTGTCAAAGTGGAACTTTTTAAGGAAAGAAGTGAGGTGATATTGAAAGTTCCGTTGAGATTTATGGGTAATGCCGCTACTTTGCCAATGGTGTTAGAGGTTATTGTTGTATCTTCAATTTTTAATAAAGTCTGATTTAAAGATAGTGAGGAGTATATGTTTACGAAACTATCTTCATGTGTCGCATGGAGCTTAAATTTTACGCCAACAGGGTAGAAGCTGGGGCCGCGAAAACTAATTTCTGCATAAGGTAGCTCTATCGGGGTTGGTGTCGGCATTTGCAAACAGCTTGCAGGTAGTGAAATGTGTTCTAAGTATATTTTGGGAAGTAGAAAAGATACTCCTAGTTTTTGATAGGCGATAGGACATCCCGGGTTAGAAGTAATCATTCTACCCATAACCTGCTTAATTGTTCTTTGCACAGGAAAATTCCAGATTATTCCGATGGCCGCAATAATTATAACAAGAGAGGTGATCAGAAATTTATTAATATGATCAAGCTCATAAATTTTTTCATCAAGAGAATTTTCTGCTATCTGTTTATTGCTCTTCATACTGATATTGTTGAATTCGGTTGAAAATTACTAGATGAATATCGCCCTTGATTGTTTGATTGGCGGGATTTCTATTAATATTGAGGTTATGGATATTTATTTTTTCGCTAATTAGGGCGGTGATAAAAGCGGCAAAGTCTTCCATCGAGAAGTCACTAAAATTTAGATCCGCACTAACTTGTGTGATGCTGCCCCAGGATTCATCAGTATTGAAGTTGGCCACCGAAGCGTTGCGTGCCGATACTTTGAGGCCGTTTAAAACGGACTCAATTTTGGTGGTTAACTCTTCCGCACTTTTTATCTCTTGAGTGGCCATCATATTATCCATGGCGTTTAAGATATTTTTGTTTTTTAAATAGAGATCAATGTTTTCTTTGATGAGATACTTTTCATCCAAATCACTGCGTAAAGAGCAGTTTGCCATCAGAAGCAAAGTAGTTATGAAAAGGGGTAGGAAAATTATGGAAAAAGAGGCCACTTGATAGGTGATTTTTTGTGCTGAGCTATTTAGCGCAGAAACGCGATCTATTATTTGCAGATAAAATGAATTAGCTTTCAATAGATCCAATTGTTGAAAAAGATATATATCTAGTGGTTTTAGAAAGGCAAAAAGCTTCATCATATTCTGGCCGTTACTCCTTTGTGTATTCCAAATTTAAAGTTTTGGCCTCTTTGTCAAGCGAGTCATTAAAATCTTCTAAATCCATTGCGCTAAAAGAGTTTTCAATTTTATTTAAATCTGCCAATGCCGTGGAGGAAAACTTAAGAGAAGTAGCTCCATTATTATTCTTGTATGATTCTAAAACTACTCCTGGATTGTTGCCAATTTGTTGTCCTACAAATGCTAAGTCGGCCAGGGCCAGGAAACGTTGACTGTTTTTAATGGCCGTGATGGCCTTCATTGCGCTGCTATTTTGCTTAATTAGATAATTAAGTGTTTGAGTAGGTTCGCGTTTGAAGTTTCGTTGCTCTTTAGGAGGCATGCCCAGCGATTCTCCCTTTAACATAACATAGAGTGCTTCGGTTAGTGTATTGTGGGTGGATGAGAGATAAAATCGCTCAATGATCAATGCCACAGATAAAACTAAGGCCACCATGGCCACGCGCGAGAAAATAAAAGCGGTTGAGTAGAGAGGAAAACTGCCGGCACTATTTTTAGCATATTGGCCGCGCAAGAAATTTGCTGCTTGAGTTTTGGCAAAAGTAGAAAGACCAATTATCTGACATAAAAAATAGGAAGAAACTGATTTATCTTTAATTTCCACTTGATGAATGTCGCTATCATTGAAAATTTTAAGTTTCTCAACTTTTAGTCCCAATTCCGCAGCTAAAAAATTGGTGATGTTACTAATTTGGGTAGTTCCCCCAGTGATATAAACTTTCAAAATAGGATTAATATATTGCACTCGATATCCTAGCATCCATCTTTTCATCTCTAAAATAAGTGGCTCCACTGCCTGTTTCATCATTTTGGCAAATTCTAGTTGGTCGTGTTCGACCTCCTCATATTGCGTATCAGTTAAAAAGAAGCAATTTTGATGTTTATATATTACCGATTCTTCATAGGATATTTTATATGTTTGGGAGATAACTTCATTTATTGTGTGGCCGGCGATATGGGATACATGATTAGACACTATATTACGATTATAAATGAAGTATGCTTTAGAGGTCTTGTGCCCTAAATCTAAAATGCAGGCCGGGCCATCAATTCTGTTTTGTTCCACCAATGATTGCATTAGTGACAACTCAGATGTTAGAAGATGAGGAGTAATATTTTTTTGATCCATCGACTCATACCACGCTTCAAATTGATCCATGTGCGTAATGTTGACGATAGCAAAAGTGGCCTTGTTTTTTATAAATAGCTCGGAGGTAAAGTGCGCACGATTAATAGGAAAGGGCAAATTCTCCTCAAGTAAGAAAGGAAGCATTTGCTCAGCCTTTTTACGATGAGCAACAGGGAGTGAGAGATATCTAGAAGTCGTTAAATGTTGAGGATATTGAAAAACAATTTTGCCATCAAAGTTGTTTTTTGCGATATAATCTTTGATGATTTGGTGTTGCTCATGGGCCATTTCAAGATTTAAAGCAGTGTTAGCATCTTTTTTCTCGTCATCATTTTCAGTAGCGGAATCGTCAGCAGATTCGCTCAGCACGTATTCAGCGTGATTATCTAATACTAGGGCCTTTCGCTCAAGGTGAAACTCTGAAATTTTTACTGAATAGGACCCCAGATCAATCGCCAATATATTCATATAGTCTATTCTATCTCTATCCGGCCTTAATTTCAATCACCCGAGGGTTTAATAATTCCATTGGTGGAGGTGGCGGTTTATTGCCTTTGTCTGCCGGAGTTGTCTCGGGATTATCTCCGTCAACATCATCGCCTGGGGGGGGATCTGTGGTAGGCCGAGGAGTTGGCCGGGGAGGAGCAGGTTTTACCGGAAGATCAATAAATGCCTCGATAGTATACTTTGAATTCTCATATACTCCCTGAGATATAACTTTAAAAAGTTTACCAGCAACTCCCAATCGAAGGCCGGCGCTTTCAAATTCCTTTATCCGTTTGTCATAATCGGCGGCATCGACTATTTTGATCATGTAATTTTTAAATTCATCTACACTTTTAAAGGGATGGGGTTTGCGTTCATCTTCTGATTTATTTTCATCATTGGATCCGTCACGGTATTCAAAAAATTCTTTAGATTGTTCTGGGGTTATTTGTGGAAAAAGAATTTTTAGATCCTTATCGTTAATATCGTTAATTGCAATAATTGCCGCCTCATGTACAGTTAGGCGATCTTTGATTAAATCAATGGCCGCATCACTCCAGCCTTCCAATAGATACATTTCGGAAAGAGAAGTAAGTGGAGCATATTTAGGAGTAGTACCGCGGTTGCTATAGATGGCCTCAATATCTGGTTTTTCTGCCTCTTCATAGCTATCTTTGCTATTAACATAAAGTTTTAACTCCTTAATTAACATCTCTGGCCGCATCTCTCCGTAAATAGCATCAAAATTTTCATCATGTTCTTTCTTTTCTTCTAAGGCCGCATTCATTGCTTCTAGTAGTTGTTGCTCAATATATAAATTGGGGGCGGTTTTGCTTTGATCTCCTTTCGCACCATTCTCTTCGTCATTATCATTTTTATCATTGCCTTCAGTTTCCGAAGAATCTCCGGCCGCATTAGATGGCCTTTGGATTATACGCAATCCGTTGGGATTTAAAAATCCCTTTATTGCCGCAATAGTTACCGACATTGAGCCATTCATGATTATTCCTTTCGCAAAATCGGCGACGGCATTTTTTTGGATCAGATTAGCGTCGGCAGCGATAGGGATTGGGTAGACAAAGGGTTGTGCCAGCATACCTAAAACCTGATCTTCGCTTACAATATTTTTGAGATCTTTGTTTTTTTCCATAATATTTCGGGCCTCTTTGTAGATGCGTAGTTTGGCCATGGCCAAGAGCATTCCTGATTCCGCATTAAGACGGGCCTGATATTTATTTTGCTGGTTATAAATGCGAATTTTATTAACGCTAGTATCGAAAGAAAAGGTGATCATTAGCAGAGTGAGGAGAGCAATAGCACTCATTACCATTATAATGGCCACCCCTTGCTTTTCATGAATGTATTTGGCGAAAAAATTTATTATGGTGACTCCGTTTCGGTATTGGCCTGAATTTGTTCTGCAGAATTTTTGTCTTGGAGTGGATCAAAAAAAGGCCAGAGGTTACGATAGATTCTTTCAATCACAACCTCTTCCCCATTATAGGCCCATTCTAATTTTACTTTGATGGCCTGCATGGCAAATTTATCGGCCTTATTTAACTCTTTTAATGATGATTGAAACTCTTTTCGAGTGGAGTCCCAAAAGAGAAATTCAAACTTTTTAATATTTTTTAAAATGACATGTGGCTTGGTGGCCTCCCAGTCAAAATCTCGCGTGTAGGGGTTTATCGAGTTATAGTAACGCAGTAGTTCCAGCGGAGCTTCTTTGTTTTTATTTTCTCCCTCGGCACTATCTACTAGTTTATATTGTACCCAGGCGTAGTTGGATTGTTTGGAATTAATAAATTTGCGCTGATTGTTGGCAGTAAAAAAAACAATAGAGGAGTTAGCAGGGTTTAAAATCTCAGGCACTAGTTGTTCTGTTCCGCTAAGAAATGGAAATTTTTCTCCGGTACCGGCAAAGGCCCCACTGGCCAAGTCATCGCCACTCTCTTCTTGACCGCTTTGTCGCTTGCTTTTAAAGGCAGAAAAGTAGATGGGGGAGTAGATTAAGTCAAAATCTAGCTTAAAGCGATTTAAAGCGGCCTCAATTTGTAAAAAGTTTTGATCTTGATCCGAAACATCAATTTTAGTTTGGGAGCTTGTGTCTACGAGATTGTAGACATAAAGCATGAGAAAGGAGAGGAGGGTAATTGCTACCAGCACTTCAATTAGCGAAAAACCAAGTTCTGTTTTTTGCTTTATATTAATCATAATATTGCTACATGCTTATGTTAAGCTCTGCTTTATAGTTATAGAGCCAGGCCGATAAAGAATAAGAATATTTGGTGCTTTTGTTGATGACGGTAACCTTCACTTGCCAAATAATTTTTTCCAAACTTTCTTGGACTTTTTTATATAGGGATTGTTGGATGCCGCTATTCATCTCATCTCCACCATCCTCACCATCTTCATTACCAGTAATTTTATTCAAATCAGGAATTTTAAATTTTTTATACTCAATTTCGAATTCATAGGTGCGATTATTTTCATAGCTTTTCTTTTCTGGCATTAAAGTAAGTCCATCTTTAAGATCAGGAGGATTGACAATTAGGTCATTAATTTTATTTTCACAAAGCTGTTGCAAAAAGAGATCTTCGCGCATCAGTGTTGAGTCAGTACGGTTTTTTCCAAAGGAGAGCGCAAAGACGGTCATAAAAGTAGCAAACAAAGTTATGGCAATCATAACCTCCATTAAAGTAAACCCACTATTAGATTTTTTATTTTGCTTTTGGCCAGTTCGCATAAATCTCTTTTGCTAAATCTATTTGTCGATCCTCTAGCTCTTCTTCATTGGGAGGCCCCATAGTATGATAGCTCCGGTTGAATTCAAAAGTATAGGGATTAATTTCTAGCGCTATCATCTCAGTATCTGAGCTAACAATTATTAGTCCATTATCTTTTTCGCCGGTAGGATAGATATAAATATATGCATCAGAATCGATGGTAAGATAGTCGAGATCAGAAGTTGAAACTCCAATAATACGAATATTATCAGGAACCTCTTGTTCGCTATCTTCGAAATCTTTTAATTTGGAAAAGTTTTTATTAAAATCGCTGACGGATTTCTCATACTCCTCTTTTTCTTCTTTGGTCATTTTGGAAGTATCTTTGACTCGCTCTTCTGGCATGGCCAGTGCAGACTCGGGCCCAACTTCTAAAAAGAAGGTTTGCGGGTTTTCATCTAACTTAAAATGCAGGCGCATAATGGTGTTGCGCAAGGCCGCCTCGTCGCTGGCAAAACGAACATATCGCTCAATTTGCTCGGTGACATCATCCAGAGACGCTCGAGGAGAAGATTGGCCAGTAATGGCAATTGTATAGACCAGGCCCACCAATGCCAAGGCCACTAAAATTTCAATCAGAGAGAATCCCTGTTTGTTTTTCATGGTATTCTCTCTGGTCTGGACATTATTCTATTTTTATTCAGTTGGTTCTTCCGCGCTGCCACTTTTTTTGCTGGGAGGATAGGTCAAGTCATCTTCATTGCCTTCAATTCCATCGGGGCCATTGGAGCGCATAGTGATTGTCTTGCCGTCAGATTCATAAATGAACTCAGCACCCCAGGGATCTTGTGGTACCTCGGCCGGATCTAAATATCCGCCTGGAGCATAGCGCTTACATTCACGTTCTCCCGAAGGTTTATTAATTAGCGCGTCCAATCCTTGTTGTGAGGTAGGAAAAAAGCCACAGTGCATGCGAAATTCTTTAAGTCGATCGGCCAAGCTTTGTAGTTGAATCTCGCAAGATTGTACTTGGCCGGTAACCATACTGTCATAAACCTTAGAGACGACAAAGGTACCAGCAAGGCCTAACAATGTTAAGGCCACCAAAATTTCCATAAGAGAAAAGCCACGCGCACTGGCCCAAAAACGATTTTTCATAATAAATAACTCCTTTTTTTATATATACTTTTCTATCTTTTTAGTGAATTCATTTCCATCATGGGGCCTACGACCGAGAAGACAATAAAGGCCACAGCTACTCCCATTCCGACCATCATTATAGGTTCGATAACGCTAGTTAGTCCACTTAGTTTTGTATTGACTTCATCATTGTAGTTTTCTGCAACTATGTGAAGCATCGGTTCTAATTCACCCGAGCGTTCTCCTAGGGTAATCATATGGGTAACCATGGGAGGAAATAGTCCACTCTTGGCCAGTGGTACGGCCAAAGAGGCCCCTTCAGAAACATTTATACGGGCATTTTCAATTGCCTTTTGCATATGCACATTAGAAACTAGATTTTTTACAATTTTCATGGCCACCAGAATAGGAACTCCTGAGCTTAGAAGTGTGGCCAAAGTGGAACAGAAACGACTCACATTAATCATAACAATTAGCTCTCCTACGATAGGAGCTCCTAGTAAAAAGGAGTGCCATTTTTTTTCGCCATCTTTAGTTTTGATATACTTTTTAAATAAAAAGTAAGCCGCAAAAAGACCTAAGAGGGAGACATGCCAGTAGTTGACTAGAAAATCAGAAATCCAGATAGCAATTTTAGTTTGCGTTGGAAGTTCTTTTTTCATGGAAATAAAGACTCGGGTAATTTTAGGAATAACAAAAACGAAAATAATGGCCATCATCAACGAACCAAAAATCATCATGATCACGGGATAGGTCATAGAGCTTTTAATTTTATTTTGTAGTTTTACCTGATTTTCGGTAAATTCTGCCAGCTTCATTAAAACAAGGGAGAGGTTTCCGGATGCCTCTCCAGCTTCTACCATGTTGACGTAGATATTACTAAAAGTGGAAGGGTAGTCTGCCAGTGCCTTGGCCAAAGAACTTCCGGCATTAACTTTTTGCTTGGCCTCTGACAAAATCAAACGCATTTGCGGATTGGAGGTTTGCTCCATTAGGGCGTTGAGTGCTTCGACAATTTGGATCCGGGCCTTAACTAGCGTGGCCAATTGGCGGGTCATAAGAGAGAGATCAGAGGTACTAACGGAATTAGATAAACGGATAGTTTTCTTCTCTTTTAAATTATCCGTTTTTTGTTCTCTGATTTCGGTAATCATTACACCAAGTGCTCGCACTTTTTGCTTGGCCTGAGATTCCGTTTCAGCATTTATTGCGGCCCTAATCTCTTTGCCGCTTTTGTCGATGCCTTTATACTTGTACATTGCCATAGGTTGTTTGCCTTAAAAAATTAATCGCCTTCGACGTTGATGGCATTGACCACTTGTTCGATGGAGGTGATACCACTAAATACTTTATCCCAGGCATCTTGTCGGAGCGTTTTCATTCCTTCTTGGATCGCCGCTTTTTTTACGGCATTGGCCGAGGCCTTTTCTAAAACCAAAGGGCGAATCTTATCTGTCATCAGCAGGAGTTCACTGACAGCAGTTAATCCCGCATAGCCAGTGTTTCCGCATTTAGGACAACCGACGGCCTTAAAGACGGTAGCGTTGGCCGGGAGGGCATCAACTCCCAAATGGTCTAGCTCATGTTTAGTCAATTGCTGAGGCGCTTTACACTCAGAACATAGAGTCCTAATTAGTCGTTGTGCCAACACGCCGACTACTGAGGAAGTGATCAAAAAAGGCTGGACTCCCATGTCAATAAGACGGTTGGGAGCAGAGGAGGCATCGTTGGTGTGCAGAGTAGAAAGAACAAAATGGCCAGTAAGTGATGCTTGGATAACCATATTGGCCGTCTCAATATCTCGTGTTTCACCCACCATAATAACATTTGGATTTTGTCGCAAGATAGCGCGCAAAGCAATGGCAAAATTCAGATCAATTTTGGGATTAACTTGGATTTGAGAGATACCTGAAAGTTCATATTCTACAGGGTCTTCAACGGTAATAATCATTTTTTTTGGATCATTGATCCGATCTAAAATAGCAAAGAGGGTAGTCGTTTTTCCATGCCCAGTAGGGCCAGTAACATATAAGACCCCATGCTTTCTCTTACTAAGTTCATCGAGGCTTTTGAGTACTTTCCCTTTGAAGCCTAAACTTTCAAGGCGTAAAACGGTGTTGGTTTTTTCTAGTAAGCGCATAACGATACGTTCGCCATATTGGATAGGAACGGTACTTACCCGGATATCGATATCTTTACCGGCCATTTTTAGTTTGATCTTATTGTCCTGCGGAAGACGTTTTTCGGCAATATCCATTTTGGCCATAACTTTGATACGTGAGGCCACTGCCTGATGAGTCTTTAGCGATTGGCGCAAAATTTCCGTCATAACTCCCTGGATTCGAAAGCGATAAACTGTTTCGCGTTCGTAGGGTTCTATATGAATGTCAGAAGCGTGCTCTTTTACGGCGCGAAAAATTATGGAGTGAACAAAGCGAATAACTGGGGCAGAGTCGGCATCTGCATCCAAAATATCAATGGGCCCCTCCAAATCCAGATTTTCTTCAAATTCATCTTCAATGGAATCTACTAAATTACGATTGGCCTTTTCATAGACTCGATTGATCGCATCTTCCACTCGCAACGGGGAGGAGACGACCACTTTAATATCTTTTTGATAGATCTCTTGTAGATCGTTTATAGCATCAAATTTGAAAGGATCAGTTACTGCCACCGTTACAGAGTAGTCCGTCTCAAGAATTGGGAGAACTCCATGAAGTTTAGCGTAGGTGATAGGAATATCGCGAATAATGCCAGTTTCTATTTCTTCAATTTTGATCTCGTTGATATATGGAATGTTGATTTGATGACACATTACTTTGATGATGTCGTGGGGTTGGATGTAGTTTTTTTTCAGTAAAATTTCACCTAGCAACATTCCAGTGGCGTGCTGAATTTCCAGAGCATCACTTAATTGCGCCTCGGTTAAAGAGGTGTGCTTTAAAAGCAACTGGCCAATTTTTAACTTGGGCGCATTGTGACTTCCACTCTGTTCAGTGTCGTGCTGATCACTCATAATTTCCCATCAACGTCAAAATCATCGTTAATAATTTCATTCTCTAGCGAAGGCACTGTGGTGACAGGTGCCGCCGCTCGTTCACTTTTTTCGCTTTTGCTCAGGGGTTCTCCTGGAGCGAGTGGATCTAGAGGTTCTATTTTTTCAATGTCCTCTTTTTTGGCCTCTTCTTGGGCCTTTTCTTCTTCTGTTTCTTCGGCCAGTGGTTTATTTTCATCGTCAACATTTTGATTGCTGTATGGGTTTGCTGCTGATTGATCAAATAGTGGGCCTGCTTGTTGCTTGCCGGCCTTATCGTACATGGCCTTCATCTCATCGCCAAAAGGATCATCATCCCCTAAGATGGTTTTAAGATGAGCGCTACGGCGATTTAAAACATCTTTAACATTTTTGGCCACATTTTCCTCATATGGACTAAGAATTTTAGGAGTAAAGAAAAATAAAACATTCATTTTTATCTTCTCCATTTTTTTATCTTTAAACAGCCAGCCCAAAATGGGAATGTCACCCAAAAGTGGAACTTTGGTTATAGTTTCTGAAAGTTTATCACGCATTAATCCTCCCATGGCAACCGTGTCACGATCGCGGACCGTAACGGTGGTAACAGCGCTACGGGCAGTAGTGGCATGGGCCTGATCTTGTACTCCGGCCGGAACGGACACGGTGGAAAAATCTTCAATCTTTTGATCAATATCTAATTTAATAAAGCGCGTGGCCTTATTGATATGAGGAGTAATTTTCAAAGTGATACCAACTTGGATATAGTCAACGGAGGTAGTATCGTTACCGTTAGTTCCCGCAGTCTTTTTCATTACGGGCATTTTATCACCGACTTCAAAAACGGCCTGCATGTTATCGGTGGCCAAAATTTGAGGAGTGGCCAAAACGTTAGTGTTGCTATCGGTTCCAAAGGCCTTAATCATGGCGTTGATATTGTTTACTCTGATGCCGGTCATTCCCGGAAGCGTTACGGCCTTAGATTGTCCCAGGCCTGCTCCCGCGTAAAGCCCATTAGCATTTGGCAGGCCTGCGGGATTTAGTAGCGAGAGTAGGTCATTACTTCCTGCTGTAAAGCCGGCGGTATTTACCCCTGTTCCATAGCGGCCAACAATGTTGATGCCCATTCCCGTCTCTTTTTTTACCGCAGTTTCTAAAATCATTCCCTCGACGTAAACTTGATCTTTGGGTACATCCAGTTTTTTAATAACTCCTTGGATGGTAAGATAATCAGTGGGAGAGGCGGTGATGACCAGCGCATTATTTTCTTTGTCGGAGGTAATTTTAACCGGCCCGGAAAAAAGAGTATCTTCTGGAGAGCTTTTAGTAAATCTGGCCAGCTTGCTATCATTGCCGGTGGGGGCCATGCCATTTATTAGGGTAGAAAGTGTTTTTGAAAGTGTTTCGGAGTCACCATAATTTAGATAATAAACATGAATTTGCCCACCACTTTGCGAAACTAACTTAACATCTAATTTGGCAATCAGATTTCGTAGTTCTTTTTCTCCAGAATCGTTCACCATAGCAATGATGGAATTGGTTCGCGACTCAGCGATAATGTTGCCAATTGCAGTATCATCTCCTGTTCCGCTGCGTCTGAATTTATTATTTTTTTGATCATTTTTTATAATTTGCTCAAGTAGCTTAGCAATTTCTTGAGCGGAGGAGTGCTTGACGGGGATAATTTGCAGTGATCGCTCATGGCCAGGAACGTCGACAAGTTTTATTAGTCTATCCAGACGATTAATGTTGGCCCCGGTATCTTGTACAATTACGGTGTTGGTTTGATTAATTTCGGTCATTCTCCCATAGCGAGAAACAAAAGTTCGAAGTTGACGCGTTAATTCTACGCTGGAGATATGTTTTAGCGGAATTATTTTCATTACATAGTTTTCAGTATCGGGAGTGTAGTTGCCGCTATAAATTTTAGTAGAGGCATAGCGAATATCACGAGATTGTACAATTTGATAAAAGGCCCCAGAATTTACGAGCGCATATCCATTAATGCTAAGTGCCGTAAGATACGCCTTCCAAGCATCACCCACAGTAATCGGGGAGGGGGCGATAATGGAAATTTTACCTTTTAGCTCTTTGTCTAAAATTAAATTTAGGCCTGTTAACTTTTGCATATGCTGAGTTAGATCAGTTAGCGAAGTATTGGGAAAATTAAAACTGGTAATCACCTCAGGGCCAAAGGCCGTTTCCGGATTTAGATTTACATATTCTTTGGCCTTGGGAGTGGCCTCGTTATTTTCCTTTCTGCCAAAAATATTTTTGGGGGCAGGCACACTATCAGATTTTTCCTCGCCATCACCCAAAGAATCTCCTCCTTCATCGCCTCCCTCGTTGGCCCCATATTCGCTTCCCTCTGATCCCTCACCACCACCGTAATCACCACCTTCACTATCGCCTTCTCCTGCATCAAAGCTGCTGCGACTTTGGTATTTTTTAAATTTAGATTGCGCTGATCCATCAGAAATCAGTGAAAGATTGAGCAAAACTAGTAGTGATAAAAAGAGCGAAAGGTTGCAGCATCTACTTTTTTTCATAATGTTTCCCATCCTTGTGAAACCTATTATTTTAATTCTCGGCCTTAAACCAACAATCTACTCAAAGGTATATTCGTAGGTTTGATCAACACCATCGCGACTGATTCCTAGTTGCAAATTATCTAAGTCTTTGAAGCGTCCAAACATGGCCATAATCTCATTTATATTTTGTATTTTTTTACCATCGATGGTGTTGATGTAGTCTCCATTTTGAATATTGAGTTTTGTGTATATTGATCCAGGGACTACATCCATCATTTTGAAAGAGAGGCTACCATCAGGGTTTTTTATAGTTACAGCTCTTGCTTGGGTTAAAACGGTAGACATATCTGTCAACATTTCGTCGCGGAATTTTTTGTTGATAACAAAAGCATTCCCTTCATTTTTAATTCCTTGATCTAGGTTAGAAGGAAGAATTTTTTTGCCTTCTTGCGGAGAGAGGACTTTGTAGCTGTTTTTCGTCGCAATACGATCATTGTTTTTAATTTCATCGTTTAAGACATATTCGCAAGTGCCCTCTTCTAAATTTTTTACGATGATTTTATTTTCAGCAATTATTTCTAAACGAAAGCCACTGTTGATGCTATCTTTTTCGCGTAAAAATACTACATTGCTTCCACCTCCGATCTGAATGGTGGCCACTGATTTTGTATTGTTTTGCATTACGGTAGTTCCGGTTAGCTTAACCCCCACGGAGGAGCGATTTTCAGCATTATCCAAATCACAGATAATATTTTTTTTAGGTTTAACAAATTCTCCCGGATCAAGCTTATTTCCTCTATCAGAAGGAGCGTCTGTACTATTTGATTTTGTCCTAAAAGCATTGGCAAGTTTGATGGCATCGATGTCCTGAGTTACCCGCGTATTAGGACCGGCCACGCCACCAGGTAGATTTTTGCTCATTTGTGGTGGCCGATGTAAAAATGCCGAAGTGGTAATTGCCACCATTTTGCCGGCCACGTAGGCCAAGGAGATCACAAAAACAAAAATAAAAAAATTATTTATTTGTGGTCTGGCCTTAGGGGAAAAAAAAGTTTGAACAAAAAGATTCCAGTCAAATTGCTTTTTACTACTGACACTTTTTTTGCCGCTACCACCACCATCTCCTTGAAGTTTAGCGGTTAACTCGGAGACAAAAGTTAAAAATTTATTACGAAAGAGTTGAAGATAACTTTTGAAATTTATCTCTTGTAAAAATTTAGGCCTAAAATTTTTTATAAACTCTGAATTCAACTTCATGTTAATCCGTTCATTGACAGTCGTTGTCAACTATGGGCCATAATAAAAATAGCACATGCATAACATTATTTTAAGTCAGGTATGGGCATTACAGCAAGTATTCTTTATCATTAATTATAACTTTGATGATTTTTTACAAAAATTAGTTGAGAATTATTCAATGATTTATAATTTTATATTTTATTTAAAAATTATTTTAAAACTCATATTGATGGCAATTTTGCTAGGCTGCTCCTCTGTAAAAGTTGAGGAAAATAGTTTTGAAAAGTTAGTACTTAAGACGGAGAGCATTGCCAAAGAGAGATTGCCTGCCCCCACATATGGGCCGACCATGATTAACGATAGTAGTTTTGTCGACAAGACCTTGGACTATGGCCTAAGTACGATTAATGGAATTCATTTTTACGTTGTGGACTTTGATGCGGATAACTACAGCGATTTAGTGGTGTTGGATTCCAATTATGCCTCTCCACAATTTTTTAAATTTAAGCGAAAGATAAAAAAATTTGAAGCAATTGACTATAATCCCTTCAATATGGACATTCGCGTCTCCTATCTCAACTTTGTCGATTTGGATAAGGATGGCACTCTGGATTTAGTCACTACCGTCTTAAATCAAAAAACAGAACTAACAAAAACTCCTATTAGATTATTTCAAGGGATTATTCTAAATAATAAAATTCTCTACGTGGAAAAGCACAGTGGCCTATCGAAAAAAGTTGGCCCAACAGCATCGTTAGTAGCTTTGGATTACAATTTAGATGGATGGATTGATTTTTTTCACGGCAACTGGTTTGACTATTCTCTTCAAAATCCTGCTCCTGTTTTTGATGGCCTGTCTTTAGCAATTTCTCCTTTTGTTTTTGAGGATGATTCCGCCCGATTAGTAGGAGAGCGCCCCAAGAAAGTCGAACCAACCCTGGCCACCGGTGCACGGCCAACCTGGGGAGTGGCCACCTGTGACATAGATCAAAATGGATATCCCGATATACTGACGGCCTCCTCCAGCGGACATGCCAATAGATTATGGTTAAATGTCAAAGATGAACGAGTAGGATTGCTCTTTAAAGATTATGGGCCAGAATCAGGATATGCTTCTGATATAGAGGGACACTTAGAGGTTTTGGGAGGTGGAAACACTTTTTTTGGTATTTGTAGTGATTACAACAACGATGGCATTATGGATGCAATGCTGGGTGAGTTGAGTCATTCTTATGATTCTGAAAATCGTGATCGCTCAAGTATTTTAACTGGAACCAGCATGAATTTCCCCCCTAAATTTATTCGCACAGACTATTCACAAGATGATGGACGAGAGCGCTGGAATCAGAGTGATCGGCGAGGAGTGTGGCTTGACTATAATTTAGATGGATTGGTAGATGTTTTGGTAGATAATTCAGGTTTTCCTCCAGAATCAAGATTGGTACTGTTTGGCCAAGAGTCAGATCATCTTTTTGCGGATATTGCCCCCGAGATTGGAATTGATATTGTTAACCCTAATGGAACGGTTGTTTTAGATGTTAACGATGATGGCAGGCCGGATATTTTAACAGGACAGAATAATTTACGAGATGTCCGAATACCTCATCGTCTTTATCTTTTTGAAAATGTTACTCCGCGTAATGGAAATCGCTCGTTACGCTTTTATTTGCGCGCTGCCAAGGCAAATATTCGAGGAATTGGTGCCATGGTGATTTTACAGACAAGCGAAAAAACGCAGCGCCGTTGGGTGGAGGATAATTATGGTGCTTTGGCCTCGCAAAATGAGGAAGGAATTCTTTTTGGCATAGGTAGTGAGGCCCCCCAAGAAGTGCGAGTGGTCTGGCCGTACCTGTCTCACGCAAATGGCAAGAGTAAAAATATAGAAACAACTTATGATTTATCAAAAATATCTTTCTCAGAGCATCTTGATTTGACACTTTGTGAATCAGGGAAAATGGTTATTGGCCGTAATTGGGGGCCTTGTTATTAGTTTGTGTTCTTAAGAATTTTTGCGCTCAGAATGTTGTTGCTGGTAGAGATTAATTGTTTGAGAAAATTCTTTGATGTGATTGGGCATACTGGCATAGTTTAAGGTGGCCATATATATTTTAGAGATGCCCAGTTCTGGCAATTCATAACAACAAACAGAATCATTATTTTTGAGAACATGGTCGGGAACTACCGCCACGCCTACTCCGCTTTTTACTAGGTTGACGATAGTGGTGATAGAGTCGACTTTTATTATTGCACTATTTTTTTTCTTACTTATTCGAAAAATATTGTCATTGTCGTTATAGATAATCCAGCGGTAGTCGTTAATTTTTTTAGGAGAGATCTCTTTTTTGCTGATTAACATAAGTCTTTCATCAAAAATAAACAGAGAAGAAATTAGCTCAGATTGGATATTTTCGGTGGTAAAAACCATGTCGTATTGTCCCTCTTCTAGCGCCTTTTTTAAATTCGGTTGAATATCAATATGCACTGAAATGTTGCGACTAAAATTTTTATAATAGGCAATCATGATAGGAGTAAGCCATGTTTCCAAGAGGCCATGTAAAACTCCAATTTTGATTGAACGATTGTCTTCTTTTTGAAAAAGATCCAGCGCCATTTTGTCAAATTCTTGGGATAGCTTAAACAGTCTTAGTCCACGATCGGTTAGGATAACTTTTTTGGAGGAACGAATTATTAGCTCTTCTCCTACGCCCTCTTCTAACATTTTGATCTGCCGACTAACCGCTGACTGGGCAACTCCCAAAATGGTGGCGGCCTTAGAAAAACTCAAGTGTTGAGCGGTTAGAATAAATGCTTTTAAGTATCGATAATCCATTTTAATCTCTCCGCGTAATTTGCGCAGTGGCCACAATTAAGGTTTGCCCGGCAGTTTCTATTTGTTGGTAATTTAGTTCTCCGATGGCATCACTAATTTGGCCATCGGTGTATAGTGCGAATTTTTTGTCAAGGATGGAGATATCTTGCAATACCAGTTGACGATCGCCTATTCCAAATTGTTCTTTTATGGGATCAAGTGCTTTAAAGGCCGCTTCTTTCATCGACCAAATCTCTAGTAAATTGGCGGAAGAATTATCGGCCGGGTTAATGGCCTTTCGCTCAATTCCGCTGGAAATTTTTCTTTGGGCCAATTCGATATCTATCCCTACGCCGATATGTCTAGCGCTACCATTACAGCAGGCCGCGCCTATGTTTTTAGTATGAGAAATTGAGATGTTTACCGCAGGGAAGTTGATTAATTTGCTGTAATTGGCCAAGGACAGTAACTCAAAATCATCTGGGAGTTTGATGTCCAGTTCTAATTGAAGGCCCAAGTACTCTGACAAACATTTTTTTAAAGCTATTCTGGAGGCAATCCAGCTATTGGCCAGATGTTCCGTTTTAAAATGGGAAATAAGCGCCGGGCCAATCTCAGAATTGATTGCGTGAATTTTATATATCATAAACAAATATATTGCGCAGATGGAATTAATTTGCAATAAATTATGCATTATCGGTAATATCTATTCGAATTATGCCAGGAGAGAAGAAATGTTTCCAGAAGAGATGCAGGGTTTAATGGCCAAAATTATTTTCTTTATTTTTGCTACTTGCGCTCTTTGCCTTACCCGTGTTAGAGCAGATGAAGCTTCTCCATCTAATCTCTTGACACATTTTTCACACTCTTCGGCCATAGTTTATTCTGTTCAAAATCAAAAATAGTTCGTTATAATCAGCAAGTCTTAAATAAATCACAGCATTATTATAAAATTTAATTTCAACGAAGGACGTGGACAATGAGTAGAGTTTTTGATGATAAAAATTATAGATCAATGGCCATTAACCGTGAAGAGCGTGCTTTTCAAATACCTACCGACAATAACGGGAAGCGAAAAAAAATACCGCAATATTTTGGCGAAAATGTTTTTGACTTTCGCAAATCAGACGATATTTCTCCGGCCGTTAGAGCGGCGCTAAATGAGGTCGTGGAAACAGGCCGCCCACTAACCAAAGAGATTGCGGAAGAAGTGGCGCGAGCGGTAACTAAGTGGGCCACGGATAATGGAGCAACACACTATTGTCATTGGTTTCATCCACTAACTGGTGGAACTGCCGAGAAACATGACTCCTTTTTAAGTTTCTCTAAGCATGGAGTGGCCATTGAAAAATTGGGAGTAGATCAATTAATTCAAGGAGAGCCAGATGCTTCTTCTTTTCCGAATGGTGGTGCCAGATCAACTTTTGAGGCCCGAGGTTATACCAGTTGGGATATCTCTTCTCCGATGTTTTTGATAGATGGAATCAATGGAAAAACGCTCTATATACCTACTGCGTTTGTCTCTTTTAATGGCGAGGCCTTGGATATAAAAATTCCACTACTGCGCAGTATTGGAAAAATGGATAGTGTAGTGACGAAATTTATGAATCTTGTCGGCCATAAAGAGATCTCGAAAATTATTGTCACCTGTGGGGCAGAGCAAGAATATTTTTTGGTGGATCGCGAAATCTATTTTAAACGGCCAGACTTGATAATGACCGGCCGCACGTTGCAAGGAAAGTTATCAACAAAAAATCAACAACTAAGTGATCACTATTTTGGTACGATTCCTAATAGAGTTTTGGCCTTTATGCAAGAGTTGGATTTTGAGCTGCATAAATTAGGTTTTCCGGCCAAGACTCGACATAATGAGGTTGCGCCTGGACAATTTGAGATAGCTCCTATTTTCTCCGAGGCCAATCTGGCATCTGACCACAATCAACTACTAATGGCCTGCATTAAAAAGATGGCACTTCGTCATGGGTTTGTAGCCTTATTGCATGAGAAGCCTTTTGCGGGAATTAATGGAAGTGGTAAGCATATCAATTGGTCATTAAGTGATAATGTCGGCCGCAATTTACTAGATCCCGGAGAGAGTCCACACAATAATTATCTTTTTCTTTCAGTAATGAGCATTATTGTAGAGGCAGTTTATCGCCATGCCGATTTGTTAAGAGCGTCGGTGGCCTCTCATGGTAATGATCATCGATTAGGCGGACATGAGGCGCCACCATCGATTATCTCTATCTATCTTGGCGAGGCCTTGGTTAGAATTTTTGAATCAATTGCGGCCGAGCAGAATCTAAACCCCAATGAGCGCAAAGTTATGGATCTACAGACTTCTCGCTTGGCACATTTTTTTAAAGATAATAGTGATCGCAATAGGACTTCTCCATTTGCCTTTACTGGTAATAAATTTGAATTTCGCGCAGTAGGATCTTCTCAGCCGATTGGACTTCCACTGACGATCTTAAATGCGGCAGTGGTGGAGGTTTTTGAGGAATCAAATCTCTTTATTGAAAAAAGACTCAAAGAGGGGAAGAATGCGGAAGAGGCCCTGATCGAATTAATTCGGAAATGGTATAAATCTGCAAGCGCCATTATTTTTAATGGCGACGGGTATACACAAGAGTGGATTAGAGAAGCGGAAAAAAGAGGTTTGCCAAATCTTCGCACCTCCATTGACGGGATCAAAATATTAAAAGATGAGGCGCGAATTAAATTTCTAGAAAAAAGCGGAATCTTATCCGCCGGTGAAATTCGAGGCCGCTACAATGTCTATGTTGAAAATTTGATTAAACATTTAGAGATAGAGGCCTCTACCTTAAATACCATGTTACTACAAAATATCATTCCGGCCGGATTAGAGTATAAGAAGATTTTAGGCAAGCTAGTTAAGCAACAAAAAGAGAGTGAAATTAGCGCTAGTACTGAACGAGCTTTGCTTGTTAAAACGGCCGGGTTGGTTGATTCGATCTATTTGCAGCATGAAAAATTAGAGTCCACGCTGAAAGAGGTTCTAGCAAAATTAAGTAGTGGAGAGGCAGAGCTTTGCGCCGATTTAATGGCCAAAGAAGTTATGCCGCAGATGAAGGCAATTGCTCTGGAGTGTAATAAGTTAGAAGAAATCATTCCCGATGCGATGTGGCCATTGCCCAAATATTCTGACTTACTTTTTTATAAATAATTTTTTATCGAGCGTTTTTAGTTTTTCCAACCACCAAATTTCCATTCAAGGATGGTTCGGACGGCATCACTTTGATTTATGCGTCCATCTCTAAAATCTAGATAAATAGACTCCTCTAATCTTTCATATTCTTCAGTGACTTTAAGATTGATGGGAAAGAGGTTTTGAATGTCGTTGGAACCGCCGATACTCAAGGGAATCACATGATCTATTTTGTACAGACTTCGTTTATTGCCGGGTATGCCATAACGGGCCAAAACTTCATATTTTGTTTGCACAGAGACATTGCGATCACAGATTGGAACTTTTCCAAGGCCGTGGTCGTAGTAACGCATAAAATCTGGATCAGAGGAGGTGCAAAGTTTGCCGGGAGATAAATGTTCATCAGGGACTGTAGGGAAGTTGCCATCATAGGCGTAGAGTAAGGAGGAAAACAACAACAGCGCGGCCAAGATAAACCTTATCATGAAAACTCCTTGGTGTAGTAGAGGTCCTTATAGGCTAACCTGGCCTCGCTTATAACAAAGGTCTGAGCAAAGATAAAGTATTTGTGTAAAAAAGAAATATGAAAAGAAAAAGAAATATAAAAAGGCGTTAGAGAATTGGAATAGCGGTAATTCCAATATTTCTTGGTGAGATGGTGCTGTCAAAATACTCTCGCATCTCACAAGCAAAACCACTTTCTTCAAGAAAAATGACGCGATCAAGCAAAATGGCCAGTTCGATAAGACGTCCAAAGCGCCAGCGAATGATATTGGCGATAAAAAGTTCTCTCAATAGTTGTTGGTTGTTTAAAGAGGAGAAATAGGCATTAAGCGCTAAGTTATCTGACAACGCAGAGCGTTCAAGTTCTGCCTTCATTTGAATATCTGTCAATTTGCTTAGCGCATAAGAGGCAAAATCTTTTTGATAGCTAGCTGGCCGCTCTTCTCCAACAGCCATAAAGTTGGCCTGGTGGAGATGGTGATAGAGTATAAAGTGTAGTGTATAGCGGAAGAATTTTACTCGCTTTTTTAGCAGAAAGCTTTGGTAGTCAATAGGGGCGTGTGAGCGGGAGGCCAGGTTAAGTGCCTCTAGAGAAAAATCAAGAAAGTAGTTTTGGCGACAGAAAGCAGATAAATTTAACTCTTTTTGTGGATTCAATTTGGAATAGCAGCAAGCAAAATTAACCATGCCGGCCGAGCCAAGTTTTTTAGCGATTTCAAAGCTGCGATTGGCCAGAGCGCCACAAGTGTGCAGTCCCACTACTAAATGGTCCGTGGTTAATGGAAGAGGGGCGGCGCGCAAAAAATCTAAATTTTGAAAATCAATTTTATTCGTTAGATGGGGAAAATATTTTTGTAAACGAGAGCTACCCAGTCCTTGGAATTCTTCGTTTATATCTATTGAGCAGCAAGGTAGATCGCATTCATCCGCAATAAAACGAGATAAGTTTCCTACACCACCACCCAAATCAATTACGGAGGTATAGCTAATTTTTTTTCGTAATTGTGCTAGCAGTCCCAGAATATTTTCAATTTCATGTTTCTTTTTATTTTTAATTTTTATCAATTTGGATTTAGCAAGCGGATATGAGGGGGTATTGCTTTTTAAATGCTCAGCGGGAATTAGTTGAGTGATGTTAGCTAACAAAGCATACAGAGAGGAGGATTTAAAGCTAGGAGTGGTGATTTGTTCCAAATTACCACAATCTAGTTGCCAAAGTTCATGCTCGCTTAATGTTTTTCCTGCCTCGATCCACTCTGAGGGATAAGCGGCAAGAGCATGGGGATAGCGATGAATAATCTCTTCATTCCAAACCGCCCGATAGGATTGCAGGAAATTATATATTTTACTTAGTTTGTCTTTATAATCCATAAGATCCTTTATATATTATATCAACATCAAGATGAACAGAGAGAGCACCATGGATTTAACAGGAAAGAAGATTGTCGTTTTTGGGATGGGCCGTTCGGGTATTTCCACCTTGCGTTTTCTTTCCACTAGGCAGGCCAGAGTTTGGGCGGTTAATAAAGGGCCTTTTTTGTCTTGGCAAAATTCTGAAGAGATAAAGAATTTGGTGGGAGAAAACTACTGTATTGCGGAAGAGGATCTGCGACTTATCGATATAATGGGTAGTTGTGATTTAGTAATTCTCTCTCCTGGTATTGCTAGAGAACATCCGGCCTTAACATCTGCTCATCAGCATAAAATTCCTATTTGGACAGAGATCGAGTTGGCCTATCGCTTTATTCAGAATAAAAAAATCGTGGCCGTTACGGGTTCGAATGGAAAAACTACCGTGGTTACTATGCTAGGAGAAATTTTTAAGCGGGCCGGCCGAAAGGTATTTGTGGGAGGTAATATTGGAATTCCGTTGTGTGAAGCACTTTTAGCTGGGGAATGTTTTGATCTTTATTTACTAGAGCTATCTAGTTTTCAATTAGAGAGCATGGAAGAGTTTCGTCCGAATGTAGCAGTTGTTTTAAATATTTATAAGAATCACACAGAGAGATATACCAATATTGAAGATTATGCTCGTGCTAAATTCAATATTGTACGACGGATGCAGCACAAAGATCTTTTGATAGTTGCCGATGATCAGGCGATCATCTCTTCCTGGGCAGGCCAGCAGCGGGAAAGAGTGGAGCTAGAATTAATAGAGATAAATAATCCGCAGAAAATAAAAGACAAAATTTGGACGGAATATGATCTGGCCCAATTTCAATTAATAGGCATTCATAATATCGTAAATTTGGCCTTTATTATTGCAGTCTGTAAGCGATTACAGATTGAACAATCAGCGGTGCAGGCGGTTATCAACTCTTTTTCGGGGGTAGATTTTAGAGTACAGAAAATAAAAAGTAACTTGGCCTGCCAATGTTTTAATGATGCCAAAAGTACCAATTGGAATGCTACTATGACGGCCGTAAATTCTCTATCTTACGATTCTCGTCCGTTGTGGGTAATTGTCGGGGGGCAATGTCGAGGCAGTAGTGACTCTATCGTACCTCATCTTGATTTTTTTACAAGCAAGGTAGCGAAATTTATTTTAATTGGAGATAGTGCAAAATTATTGGCCTCTGAATTAACGGGTAAATTGGATTACACGTTGGCCGGTAATTTAAGTGGGGCCATTGATTATGTAGAGGAGTCTAAGTTTTCTGGTAATCTTCTTTTTTCTCCGGCCTTTCAGTCTTTTGATCAATTTAAAAATTATGTTGATAGAGGGAACTCCTTCAATGCCATTATTCAAGCGAGGAAGTAGAAATGATAAATAGTAATGAAAATGTAAGAAAGGTTTTGCAGTTGCTGGAAAAACATAACTGTGATGCCGCCTATATTACAGGAACAGATATTTATTTGAACGAATATGTGGCCTTGGAAAATTCTCATCGTTTTTTTCTTACTGGCTTTACTGGCTCGACGGGAGAACTATTGCTAACCAAAGATGGCCAGATTTTTTTGTTTGTAGATGGCCGCTATCATGAACAGGCAGATCAACAGGTTGATTTGCAAAAAATTACCGTGATAAAATGTCCACTGGACAAGGCCCCTTTTGCTATGCTGCTTTTAAAGCTAAAAGAGCTCGCACTAAAAAAGATACTGTTAGATAGTAAGCGTGTTTCCCTGGTTTCATATAAAAAAATTAAAGAAGAAAAGATAGAAGTAGTTTCACTAGATAATGATGAATTAACCTCCCTTTTGAATATTGATTACACTCCTCACTTGAAAGAGGTTTATTTTCTAGAGAATGATATTTGTGGAAGCAGTGTTTTGGAGAAGTTGGCCACCATTTTTAGTGAAGAGGAGAGCGTGAGCGCGAGAAGTGCGTTGTTTGTCTCGGCCTTAGATTCCATTGCTTGGATCACTAATGCCCGCGGATTTCATCTTCCAAATCAAAGTGTTTTTTTGGCCTATGCTTTGGCCACTGCTGAAAAAATTTATCTTTGGGTGGAAGATTTTAAAATTTTTCCGACTCATATGGATAACTGTATTGAAGTTAAGAAAATGAGTAAAAATTTCTCTGAAGATCTAGCGCAAATAAAAAAACAAAAAGCAATCAAACATGCCATTATTGGAGAAAATACCATCTCTTATTATAACTACAAAATTATCAGTTCAATATGGAATGCCGAAGGAGAGTTAAAGACAGAAGATGATTTTATAATTAAACATCAAACTATAAAAAATAAAGTAGAGACGCAGGCAATCGAGTCTGATTTTGCACGAGCTGACCGGGCCATTTACAATTCCATTCAATGGTTAAAGAAAAATTTTACTAAAGAAAAAATTTCAGAGGCCACTTTTTTTAAACAGGTCAATGATAATTTTAAAAAAGAGGGAGCGGTAGATAATAGTTTTAAAACCATTGCTGCTTTTAAGGATCATGCCTCTATCATTCATTTTTCTTCTCCGGATGAAGAAAAAATAGCGGCCACAGGGGATATGATATTACTCGATTGTGGAGGACTTTTTCATAGCGGATATTCTACGGATACTACCCGCACTTTTTTGTTGGGGAAAAAGAGTGATCCTAAAAACATCCAGATATACACTTTAGTACTAAAAGGTTTGTTATCTGCTCAATCGGCAATTTTCCCAATCGGCACAGTGGGATCACAGATTGATTTGATTGCGCGTATGCCTATTTTGAAGGCCGGGTTTGATTATATTCACTCTACAGGACATGGTGTTGGGATTAATGTTCATGAAGGAGGAATTCGCTTGGGAGGAAAATCTCAAACTATTTTACGAGTAGGCCAACTTTGTTCCATTGAGCCAGGTATTTATATTCCCGATTTTGGAGGAGTGCGTTTGGAGAATGTGGTAAAAGTAATGGCCCATCCCCATTTTGAGAATATGCTCTGTTTTGAACCGGTAGTCTTTATTGGTTTTGATCCAGATCTTATCGATTACAAGATGCTGACATTCGAAGAACAAGCGGCCCTGGATAGTTATGAGGAAGCGTGTACTCTGCGGCAGAGAAGTTTTTTGAGATAAGCTGAATTGGCCATGTTGCAATCACAGGAGTTTACCTACAAAAATATTTTGGCCAAGGCCCGAGTGCGTCAGCGAGATATAATTAATCGTACGATTGATCAACTCATTAATCACGGATATTTAGTGAGGAAAAGGCCGATTATATTTTTTGATAATAAATCTTCATATCTTTCAATTTTTTCCTATATCGATCCAGGAATTGTTACCTATCTTAATGGGGCCAATAAACTTACAGAGATTGCCATGGGCCATCAAATAGAGGGATATATTCATTCGAGACTATCTAATTTAGGCAATATTAACACGGAATTGATTACTAACTTCGTAAAAGAGCAGCGTTGTGGATATGGAATAGTAATTTATGGAGGAGTTCCCTACAAAGATAGTAAGAAGAAGTTATTATTTGGGCCCTATTGGTTGTTTTAGCGAAAGTTTTAGTTTACCTACTATTAAAATGGCCAGCACACCCAGCGCCAGAGAGAGGATTTCGCTATTACCATTTTTGTTCTTCTCTTGGGAGTTAAAAGAGAGTGAGCCACAAGCGAAAGGTTGCTCTATGGGATAGAGATAGGTTACGCCATCGATGTCATCATATCCTAGAGATTTTCTTCGTTCTACAGTACTGTAATACATTAATGAATCCTTGACTGGACTATGGCCTAATCCAATGGCATGGCCAATTTCATGGGCCAGATAGGCCACCATATCTGCTCGCTCTTGATTTTTAACCGCACTTCCAACAATATCATTAACTAAAAAAAGTGCACCGTAGATGCGATTTTTAGAAACACTATAGGAGGAGATGATGGTGGTTCCCAAAATACCTGGATTGGTAAAAAAAGTGGTGTTGCCATTGCAGGCGATTAAAATATTCTTGGACACCTTTAGATTAGGATTGATGCTTTGACAGGAGGCAGTAATAGGATTATCTAAACAGAGTGATTCATCATGGAAAGCATCATCCACTCGCACAAGATTTCCTTTTTTTAGACGGAGAGAGCTAGTAGGAACGCTATTCCAGTAATCATTTAAGGCATCATCAAGCATATCTAAAATATCTTGGTTGGTGTACCCAATATTTTCACAGGTGTTGTCTGCCACATTAACCACCACTTCATCTTCTTCAAATTTGGCCTCAAAGCTGTTATTAAGAGTAAAAGCATAAAGATTAATGGAAAAAAAAAGCATTAAAAAAATAAAAGTCAGTTTCATATTAAGTACCTCAGATTAATCCAGGTTAGGTCGCTCACCGCCGGTGGGATTGAGATGGTAATTTAATGTCGCCAAATATGCCGTATTCATTTCTGCCTTGTCGCTAATTAGGTTGAAGAAAAACAACTGCACTTTGAGGGAAAAGGATTTGCCAAGATATAACTCTGCACCACTGTCTGCAATAAAATTCAAAGAAGCGTTGCTATTTTCAGGGAGCGGAAAATAGGTGATGTTATCTCCATTCCGCAGTTTTTCCGTTCCCCCAGGGCCAGAAATAGAGGTATAGTAAAATCCTATCCCGGACTTGATGATAGTGGGGCCTAAACGTAAACCGAGATCGCTATTAAAATACATCTGAAATTTCGAAATATTATCATCGCGAACGGTGCTTGGAAAAGTCATGCCAAATTCTTGGGTAAGAAGAAAAAAGCGGTTATGATCCCATACATACCCTACCGTGATGGTTGGTTGAAATTCGTAAGAGTTCATTTTTCCACTGTCGTTAATTTGTACTTTCCCTGGTTCTAAGGAGTAGACCCCTAGGCCTATAAAGGCATCGTAGATATTGTAGTCAATTTTAGCATTAGCACCTAAGCTAAAAAGCGTAGCAATTATAGAATAGGTCAAGGATGATTTTAATTTCATTTTTCGCTCTGATTTTTATTATAGTTTTCTAAAAAATTACGTTTAAATTCCACAAATCGATCACTCAAGATGGCCTCTCGTGCATCCTCGGCCATTTTTTTGTAGAAGGCAATATTGTGAGTGGTGGCCAAAATAGCACCTAAAATTTCATTAGAATCAAAAAGATGTTTGATATATGCGCGAGTGAAATTTTTGCAAGCATAGCAGTTGCAGTTAGGATCAATGGGAAAAAAATCTCGACGATAGTTGCGATGTTTGATTCTTATTTTACCGCGCGAGGTAAAGAGCGTACCGCCGCGTGCAAACTTAGTAGGAATAATACAATCACTCATATCAATTCCATGATCCCAGATCATTACTAAATCTTCTGGATTTCCCACGCCCATAACATAGCGAGGGCGGTTAGTCGGCATAAGTGGCGCGGTGTAGGAGACAATGCGCTCCATTAGATCTGGCCCTTCGCCTACGGATACTCCGCCAATGGCATAACCTGGTAGGTCGCGATCAGTTAACTCTTTTACGCAAAGTGCGCGATAGTCATCGTAAGTGGAGCCTTGGATAATTCCAAAGATTGATTGCTGCGGATTAGTCCAACTTGCAATGCAGCGATCTAGCCAGCGATGGGTTCGTTTAATAGATTGTTCTACGTAATTGCGAGTGGCCGGATAGGGGATACATTCATCAAAGGCCATCATGATGTCAGAACCTAAATTTTGTTGGATATTAATTGAGGTTTCGGGAGAGAGCATAATATTTTTACCGTCTTGATCCAAGAATGCCGCCCCTTCTTCATTGATACTCTTTTTTTGCAGTGAAAAGACTTGAAATCCCCCAGAGTCAGTGAGAATGGGGCGTGGCCAACCCATAAACTTGTGCAGGCCTCCTGCTTTCTTGATCAACTCTGAAGTGGGAGATAGGTGTAGATGGTAGGTGTTGGATAGAATGATTTCGATATTCATCTCCAAGAGTTCTTTTGTTTGTAATGCTTTTATAGTGCCGTGAGTTCCTACGGGCATGAAAACCGGAGTTTTAATTATTCCGTGTGGCGTGGTTATTTCCCCTGCTCGGGCATTAGAATTTTTGTCTTTGTGGATAAGTTTAAATTTAAAAAAATCTTTGTTTTGCTCTTGTATACTCATTGATTCACATCACAGGTTGTGCAAATTATTACTGCATCTAAACTATTTTTAAGGTTAACCAGGCCATTTAAAAATGGGCCGGCGGTTAATATTGTTTGAGAAAAACCTTCCAGCGTAATATCTAAATCTAATCCGGCCTGCAGTAGTTTTTTTAACTCGGTTAAAAGCATATTGTCCCAAGGAGTTGTATTAGTTGAATCTTTTTTTACTGCTTGGTAGTAGTTAAAAAGTCCGGGATATGACCAACGAAAAAGAGGGTTGCCTATCTGTGCTTTGCCAATTAGAGACAAAATGTTCATTTCTTGATCAGGGTTAAAGGAGAGTTCGGCCGACTTTGGGGCGAGGGCGTTCTTCATATTCTTTCTTTGTCGTTTGTAAATTAGATGATTTTCCTTATCTTCAATATTTATGGCGCTACTCATAAAGGAAATATTCCCATCTAGTACGGAAAAATAAAAGTCTGCTTGTATACTGGCAGTGGATGATAGCGTTTGTTCGTTAATTAAAAATTTTACCTTGCTGGTGAGCATGTCCGCCAAGTAATCATTGCCAATGATCGGGGCAAAAAGACCTATATAAAATAGCAACGGCATGAAGAGTGCAGACGATAAAAACTTCATTAAGTTACTCTTATAAACTAGGCGCGAAGAGGTTATGATTTCTTTTATTGTTGGCCTAGCAATTAGCGCTGGTAGATCGAAGATGATCAGTGGAAACGTTAGAAGGTGGATCAAAGAACGCATAATGCCTCTAATGCGATTAGAGACAAAGGAACCATCTCCTCCAATTCCCGAAAGCGCCAAGGGGAGAGAAGTTCCCAGTAATAGATTGGCAGCAATATCGAGCAAGGCGTAGCAGAGGAAAACTTCGGCAATAACAAGTGGGGCGGCCGGATCGGACATTAGTGGATATATAACGTTTGTTTTTTTTAACAACATGTCTATTAGCGGAGATAAAGCTGTCGCTATTTGAGTAAGCAAGAGGCCTAATCCTAACTTGGGGAGGAGATAGTATAGTAAGGCGTAGGCGAGGGAGAGATTGCAAAAGAAGGCGTAAAGTCGAATAAAAAAGCTGGGATTGCCATAATGGTGTTTACTGCTTTTGCTTTTAAAAAAAGTTTTTTGATTGTTTTTAATTCTTTCTTCGACCACTTTGGTTTTTTGAACTTCTTGTTTTTTTTTGTCTTTTACCTGGGAGGTTTCGGCCTGTTTATTTATTAACTCGTTGATGCTAATAGCGGCCGTCTCTGGTTCGACACTAGCAGAAGGAAGAGGAGAATGGCCGGCCTTCTCCTGGTTTGCCTTGGACGGTGCGGGCCTTTTTTCTTTTGTTGGTTGCGAAAAAATTTTTTTGTCATCGTCTAATACTTTGATTGTTACTTCATCAATGCGTAAAACATCTCCCGCCTCTAAAATGTACATCTTGCCGTGCAATAGTGCTTGGCGATCAAGTAGTGTCTGTAAAGTGCCAGAAGAGTTGTGCAGAGTTAATACACCATTGTGAGCGCGAAAAGTACAATGGGTTGGGGCAATGTTTTTACTTTTATAACTAATCGAGGCGGCAGCACTGGAGCCAAAAGTGATTTTAGAGGAGACCGGAATAGTTTGAGATTTATTGTCGGGTAAGTTTATCTCGAGAACGTATTGCAAAAAAATCTCCTTGCTGCTGCTTCCGGTGTAGTTAACAATATGACAATCTATCTTCATATTTTTGTTATTTTATTGCAAGGATATAAGTTTTGAGATGTCAGCGTTGGCCGACGAAAACTATCAGTGATCAAAGCGATAATAGTTTATAAAAAATCATCTAGAAGATATTTTTAATCAGCTCTTTTACTTTTTGTAAGATTGATTTATCATGAACAAACGGTTGTATCATTTCATAACAACATTTGATTCCAAGCAAAAATGAGGGGTGCTTTCATGAAAAAATCTTCGCTAAAATTATTGGTTGTGTTGTCGTTGTTTCTTTCGGCCTCAACTTATGCCGGACTATTTAAAATTAGCAATCGGTCCTATGGAGATCTCGACGCGGATAATCCGGCCGAGGCCCTCTTTATTGAATTGATCGATACTGGTTTTGACACACTGGAAGCAGATATAAATAGCAAACTTCCAAACACGGAATCTTCCAAATATTTGGATGGAATGTCTAATGCCTCTTTGATGGCCGCCAAGGGGCTAGGGGTAGATTATTCCTCAGATATGGATATTTTTGTTATTGGTGGGGGAGCTGGTGTTGGAGTTGATTTGGGTGATAACGGTTTTGGCGATGTGGTGAGCGGGAAAATAGATTTAACGCAAGCTGCCGGGGCCGGGATTATGGCCTCTCTTATGCTAGGGTTTAATCTTTCGGCAATTCCCGGGGTGACACTACCGAAAATTTGGTTTGTGGATTTAGAGAAGATTAATGTTTTTATTAACTACTTCGGTTATACGGTTAGTCAGAGTGGCATTACTGGCAAGGTCAACCATTTTGGATTGCATGCCCAGTATCAGTTAATTGAGGGTAAAAAATTTCTTCCCTTTAGAATGGCCCGTTGGGGTGGGGTGCGAGTTACCTCGGGATATGAATACGGTAGCATGAAATTGATCTATGCTAGAGATATAGAGGAGTCTGTCCCCATTGATTTTGGAGGTGCAGGTTCTTCAGAGGTTACTTATGATGGTACTGTGCAGATCGGAGCGGAGGGGTCTATGCACTCTATTCCGATAGAGGTTACTACCGATTTTCAGTGGTTGTATCTGTTTACTACCTATGTTGGATTGGGGACGGATATTACTGTGGGTTCCGCAAAATCAATTGCAAACACAACTGGAGATGTTAGCGTTCCTGTTCCAACGCATGATCCTGCCACGGCCGTAGCAAGCTTGGATGTTGGTGATGAGGGAGGGCCAAATCTTTTGACCTTTAGAGGTTTTGTAGGCCAACAGTTTAATTTTTCTATCTTAAAAATCGGTTTGCAATTAGATCACTCTTTTGGAACAGGGGCATGGGGAGCTAATGTGATGGCCAAAATTACTTGGTAATTATGCCTCGCCTGTTGTTAGTAATTTTTATCATTTCTGCGCTTATCACTTGCTCTAAAAAGGCCATGGTCTATTCCGAAGTGGAACTTATGGCCATGGCCCAGAAGGAAGATCCGGGAATCAAGTTAATTTTACCTAAAACGATTAATGATGGGATTAATTGTAAAAATTATCCCCCAGGATGTTTAAGTGGAAAAACTGCGGAGCTAAAAAAAATTACCGTGGTGGTGGTACAATTTGATTCGGAAGAAAACGCTGCGAGAGCGGCAAAAATTATTAATCAATATTACGCTAGAAACTGGGTATTTGATGATGTAACGGGGGAGCCGGTCTTAGAACATTTTGTAAAAAAAGTCTTTGATGCGAAAAACCCCAACAATTCAAATTAAAAATTTGGCCGCTGTGATCGGCAATTAAGATCTGAAATAGTTTGCCCTAATGACTTCGACTTGTTCTGGAAGAAATTATTTTTCTCAGAAAGTTCTGACTCCTCTTTGCAGTGGATACATAACTCTGCCGTTGGCCGGGCCATCAAGCGCTCGATACCAATTGGCCCATCGCAATCCTCACACAGTCCATAGGTTCCGCGTTTAATGCGATCCAAGGATTTATTCAGCTTCTTGAGATAAAAAAGTTCACGATTTCTAAAACGCAGCTCTTTCGTCGCTTGTATGTTGATGTTGGCCTCATCAAGCACATCGCTTAGCTCGTTTTTGTCTAGGCAATAGCTAGAGGTATCGTGATCTTTATTTTCAATAGACTCTCGTTCTGCTAATAGTATTTCCTTTATTTTGTTCAACTGTGCCGGGGTCAAAAATCCATTTTTACTAATAGACATTTTACACTCCTTTAAAAATCATTCATAAAGGCCAACAAAAAAATCTACTTCTTATGGGCCTAAGATACCTATGATGGCACCCGATAGTAAATAGTTTAAATCTAACAAAATACTTACAAAAGATAACATCATTGTGGAAAACTTTGTGGAAAACTTTTTGCTTGGAGGCCTGTTTCCTTTCAATATTATAAATTTTTCCTCCCTAAAATGGACATGGCCCATATTAATTGATACAAGGCCCACATATTTTTTTATCTCTATCATGCTTGGAGTATTGTGAACAAACTACGAATAAATGCTATCTACTTGGCCACCGAAGGGGAAGGCCTTTTGATTGGGAGAGTACAGATTTTTGTTCGTTTTCAGGGATGTCTTTTGGGGTGCAAAAATTGTGATTCAAAAGATACGTGGAATGTGTCAAACGGTTCCTTTATGAGTGAAGATGAAGTCATTGCCGCTATTGAGGCCAAATGGCCATCTCCCAATGTTCCCATTAAAACAGTCTCTATAACGGGCGGAGATCCCCTGAATTTACAAAATATTGAGGCGGTAAGGTCTTTGGTAGTCCGATTGAAGGCAAGCGGATATACGCTCTCATTAGAGGCGGCAGGCGATGTTATTGATCAGGATATTTTTCAGCGACTGGATTTTATCAATTTTGATTTTAAAACTCCATCTTCTGGTGTGCAAAGTGATCTAGAAAAAATCATTTTTATGCAGCAAAACTTTACTGGCAAGTTTCAAGTTAAATCAGTAGTGGAAGATAAAAATGATTTTGATTATATTTGGCAGAACTATCAAAAGTTTTTAGCTCGCCTTTTCAAGATTGATTTTATCTGGGTAATAACGCCGGCATATAATCTCAAAGAAAAATTTCCACTTACGCGATTTGTGGAGATTATTAACTGGAATCAAATTGCCGGAGGGCCATTTAGAGTCATTGGCCAGCAACACAAGTGGATTTTTGGGCCAGATAAAAAATTGGTTTAGCGGAGTCCACAAGTGGCCTCCGCTAAAAAGTAGACCTATTAATTAATTTGAGCATCTAAGATTATTGTTGCAGTAGCTTGGATGGCCATATCTATCGCAATTCATTCTAGCTAGGGCCTCTGCTTCAATTTTTGTTTTTCCTTCACCTCGGTAAATTCTGGAGTCATAACCGTCCGTTATGGTGCAAACGTAGTTATTTTGCCAACGTTCTGTGGCAGTTTCACAGCGTGCATTTTTGCAATAACTAGGATGTCCACCGGACTGACAAGTTCTTTTTGCAGAGAACTTTGCTTCGACTTCATTTATTCCTTGGCCAAAATAAGTTCTGTTATCATAGTCATCTTTTATGATACATCCGGTTGCTGTGTTGGGTGGAGGGCGCCGTCCATCAGAACAGGCCAGTTCTTGATTGCAGTAATTAGGATGTCCTGCACGTTGGCATGACTGAATCGTCAGGGCCTCAGACTCAAGCCTAAAAGGAGAATTAGCGCTATAGGTTAGCCAATCATAACCATCAGTAATTGAGCAAGTAAAGTTCACCTCTCCAGGTAACATTTCCTCTTTTTTGTAAAGTTTGCAGTAGGTTGGATGGCCATTTTTTTGGCATTTTTCATTGGCCTTAAAATCTGCATCGATCTCATTATTGGCTTTATCAAAATATTTCAGACTGGAATATCCATCTTCATAAATGGCCCCATAGGTTTTTATATTTATTGGCGGAAGTGGATGTGGGATATCCCATGGTCGGTCGTCATTAGTTAAAAGGGTTATCTGGGAAACAATTACTCTAATGGGATCATATTGGATATATAAGCGTTCAAGTTGATCTCCTATTTCGCGATTTATATCTGAGTAGAAGAAAACACGTTCGCCATATGTATTGAAAAGATAAAATCGCTCTATTGGGCGCCGCATATTTCCCTGAAGTATAATTTCCGATGGAGTATCATGCTCATACATGGGCAGTCTTTGGGGATTTGGTTTTTTTGGCAGTCGCTCTCCGCCCACACTATTAATGTATCTGGCCCTTGCCTCTATAATAATACCTTTTAAGTTTTTTCCATAAAGGCCACCAAATTTAGAAAATTCTTCAAAAACATCAATTAGTCCACTTCCGTTATTGACGATAAGTCGAGAGGTGTACTCACCAATTTCAAATCTTGTTCGATCTCGACGGCCATCAAGTCGTTCTGCCGCAATATCTCTATTGGGATTTGTGATATCAGTATTACTCGTTGTTGTTGTTGGATTAGAGGAACAAGCGACAAGCAGTATAAATACCGACGTCATCCGTAATAAGAATCTAGTCATATAAACCCTCCTTGGTCTATTAGATTAAAAATAAATCAGCGATAAAAAAAATTTTAACAGAAATAAGCTTTATTACAAGTTTAAAGATAAAAACAAAATGATGATAAAAGCTTTAATTGAGCAAAAACGTTTCGTTGTTACTGGAGCTATTACCGTTTAACGCAGCATGAATACTGAGTTTTTCTCCGGCGGCCCGGCCATGCTTATTGGCCTCGGGACAAAATTTTGCGGTGGAGCGTGAAGAGCGTAGTCGTTCATAGACTCGCTCAAGATGTATCTGTAATGAGTCTTTTAATATTATAAGTTCATCTGCTTGGGATTTATTTGCGTTGGAGCTTTCTTGCTCGGCACGCTCCATTTTCTCAATGAAGCCTTTGGCGATTCCTAGCATGAAGGAGTTTTTTTGGGTTATCCCACTTAGTCGTCCTCGTGAAGATATGCGAGCATCATTCCACATTGCTTCTAATTCATGATCCAAAAAATTAGCAACATAATTTGCAATTTCTACGTTGGTCTTGTTACCAATAACCTCCATATAGAAAAAATTATGGCCATGGTTGTAAATAGTTTTAACCCAAAATTTAGAAAGGATCTGAGAGATGGCGTGATGCTTGCCACTTCTTTTATTAGCAATCAAGACTCGTTTCATGTAGGAGGTTTCCAAGTTGTCCTCCGTTTGTTGGCGAATGGTGCTAAGGTTGTGTTCCAAAATAAGTTTGTTGGCCATGACCATCGCTAGTTCTGCTTCGTGTTTATTGCTGCTGGAGCTTAAGGCCAATAATTTTTTCACTTTCTCAATAACTCGTTCGGATGGCAGATCACCTTCTACTGAGCTATTGGCCAATTCCAAATTGACCGAGGCCGCCGATATCTCCTCGCCCCAGGAAAAGTGATCACATATAAACTTAAAGGACTTGCTATGGCCGATGCTATCGTATCGTTGCATTATAACAACACTTATGTAGTGGGCCAACTCATGGCGAAGAATGTTCTTTATGACTTCTGTTTTTGCCGTAAACATCAGCTTTTTATGTAATCCAATTTGGTAAAGTGTTGGATCACAAAAACCTAGGGTGGTTAAATTTTCGTAGACCACAATATTTAAAGGGTAGGTTGATCCGTCGAGAGAAAGCACTCTGGTTTGGGATAAACAGAGATTGGTCTCATTGGCCAAAATTTCTCGTACGTAGGAGCGAATGCGACTGATGAAGCTGGCAGTCGTATTCGAATACAAAAAAAGACAATTATTGAAATCTTGAGTTTCTGGGGCCATATTGCATGCTCCTCGGTAGTTTGCAAAAAAGTGGATCTAATTATTAGCAGCAATAGTTGCAGTTAAAAATTCCCTATTCATTCTGGCGATATTGGTAATTTTAATTCCTTTCGGACAAGAAGCTTCGCACTCTGCTTCGTTGGTACAATTACCAAACCCTAATTCATCCATTTTTTTGACCATATCTAATACTCGTTTTCTTGCTTCCACTTTTCCTTGAGGAAGTAGTGCTAGCTGAGAAATTTTGGCGGAGGTAAACAGCATGGCCGAAGCATTTGCACAACTGGCCACGCAGGCGCCACAACCAACGCAAGCGGCCGCATCCATTGCCAATTCAGCATTGTTGCGAGGGACGGGGGTAGCGTTGGCATCAGGAGCATTTCCTGCATTTAAGGAGACAAAGCCTCCGGCAATGATAATTTCATCTAGGGCCGATCGATCTACCATTAGATCTTTTAGCACTGGAAATGCCTTGGCGCGAAATGGTTCGATCACAATAGTTTGGCCATCTCTAAACTTTCGAACATGAAGTTGGCAAGTAGTGGTTTCTTTTTCTGGCCCATGAGCTTCACCATTAATCATCAGCGAACACATCCCGCAAATTCCTTCGCGGCAGTCATGATCAAAGGCCACGGGATCTTCTCCATCTTTGATCAGTTTCTCATTGAGCATGTCAAGCATCTCTAAAAATGACATATCGGTTGATACCTCGGTTAGTAGATAGTCGACCATCTTGCCCTTAATGCCTTTGCGCTCTTGGCGATAAATTTTTAAATTTAGCGAAATTTTTTTTCCTGAATTTCCACCCATATATTTACTCCATCAAAAATTATATAAATTATTTATAACTTCTTTGTGCGATTTTCACGTCTTCAAAAGTAAGCTCTTCTTTGTGACGAATCGGTGTTTTGTTATCTCCTTGATATTCCCAAGCAGCAACGTGAGAGAAATTGGCATCATCTCTTTTGGCCTCATTCTCTTCTGTTTGCGCCTCTTCACGAAAATGTCCGCCACAAGATTCTTTACGTTCAAGCGCATCCATGGCCATTAATTCGGCCATCTCCAAGAAATCGGCCACTCGTCCGGCCTTCTCTAATTCTACGTTGACGTTATTCGTTTCGCCGGGGATTTTTAAGTTGTTCCAAAATTCTTCTCGGATTTTTGGGATCTCAGCTATTGCTTTTTTTAGGCCAGCTTCGTTGCGTCCCATGCCGACATATTCCCACATTACGCGGCCAAGTTGTTTGTGGATGTCTTCTGCTGATCTAGCGCCTTTGATCGTCATTAGTTTGTTGAAAAACTTTTGAGCTTTATCAAAGGCCTCGGTAAAGGCATTGTTGTCGGTATTAATTTTTTCAAACTTATTAGAAGCAAAATAATTTCCTAGAGTATAGGGGATGATAAAATAACCATCGGCCAATCCCTGCATAAGTGCCGAGGCCCCAAGGCGATTGGCCCCATGGTCAGAAAAATTTGCTTCTCCTAAGACAAAAAGGCCTTCTATTGTACTCATCAAATTATAATCAACCCATAATCCACCCATAGTGTAGTGAACTGCCGGATAGATTCGCATCGGCCCACGGTAGGGATTTTCATCAGTGATACGTTCATACATATCAAAAAGGTTTCCATATTTTTCTTTGATTACGTTTTCACCATCGCGTTTTATAGCATCTTTAAAATCCAAGTAGACAGAGAGTCCTGAAGCACCAGCGCCGCGGCCATCATCGCATACTTTTTTGGCATTTCGCGAGGCCACATCGCGAGGAACTAAATTTCCAAAGCTAGGGTAAATACGTTCTAGATAGTAATCTCGATCTTCTTCAGGAATATCGCTAGGCGCACGAGTGTCCCCTTTTTTCTTGGAAACCCAGATGCGTCCATCGTTTCTCAAAGACTCACTCATTAGAGTTAGTTTGGATTGATGGGTTCCAGAGATGGGAATACAGGTTGGATGAATTTGGGTAAAACATGGATTGGCAAAAAACGCCCCTTGCTTATAAGCACGATAAATGGCCGAGCCATTGGATGCCATTGCGTTGGTAGAAAGATAGTAGGCGTTACCATAGCCACCGGTGGCCAAAATAACAGCGTCTGCTGAATATTTCTCTAATTCACCAGTCGTTAAGTTGCGTGCAATAATTCCGCGAGCGCGATTGTTTACTTTAACTAGCTCCACCATTTCTCGACGTGCCAAAATCTTAATTTTGCCACTTTTTACTTCTTTCATCATGGAGGAGTAGGCGCCGAGAAGTAGCTGCTGTCCAGTTTGTCCACGAGCATAAAAAGTTCGCGAAACTTGTGCGCCTCCAAAAGAACGGTTATCTAAATATCCACCATAGTCTCGAGCAAATGGAACTCCTTGGCCCACACATTGATCGATGATGTTGTTGGAAACTTGGGCCAGACGATAAACATTGGCCTCACGAGCTCGATAGTCGCCGCCTTTAACTGTGTCATAAAATAGTCTCCAGACGGAGTCTCCATCATTGGGGTAGTTTTTCGCGGCGTTAATTCCCCCTTGCGCCGCAATGGAGTGGGCGCGACGTGGAGAGTCTTGAATACAAAAGGCCAAAACGTTGTAGCCAAGTTCGGCCAAAGTGGAGGCCGCCGATGCTCCTGCTAGGCCTGTTCCTACAATGATTACGCGGTAATTTCTTTTATTGGCCGGATTAACTAGTTTGCTTTTAAAAATATGATTATCCCATTTTTTCTCAATGGGCCCTTCAGGAATTTTGGCATCTAATTTATTTGAACTCATCTTAAAATCCTCCTTGCAATGATGCCCAGATGGCGTAAGAGCTAAAGCCTACGGCAACAAGCACAGCAAAAAACTTCGCTTTAATTTTTATGTATTTCATATATGGATCAAAATTAAATCCAACTGATTGGCATAGTGACCAAACACCGTGACTTATATGGATGGCCAAAACAATCATCAGGCCCACGTAAAATATCACGTTAAGTTTGTTCTGGTAAAACTCCAGCATGAGTTTGTGTAAATCACGCATCTGGGTGCCATCAAATGTACCAATATAAACGGGGCCAAATTTGAAGTTGATTAGATGAATAATTAAAAAAATCAAGATTGCCGATCCGGTGTAGATCATAGTGGAGGAGGCAAAAGTTGCGCCTCGTCCGGAACGTACTTTCATATAGTATTTTTCTGGGCGTGCCACATAGTTTTCGATTGTTAGTTTGATAGCGTTATACACGTGGGTTAAAAAAATGATTCCTAAAATGGCCTCAATTACATAGATGAAGGGATTGCTCATTAGTTTGTGGCCATAGTTATTAAATATATCGGCCCCAATAAACATCAAGCTATTCCCAATTAAATGCCCAAGTATAAAGAGGCAGAGAATAAAACCGGTGATACTCATTAAAACTTTTTTGGTGATCGAGGTCTTCCAAAAAGATGAACAACAATCTTTGCTCATAAGACTGAGACTCCTGACTAAAAGTTGATAAAATTATTCGGAAGCGAGAAGGATAGCTTATTTGTTTGGGTTGGTTAAGTAGTTTTTATTAGATTGGCATGAAAAATATTTTTTTGTCACATTTTTGACTGTTTGTGCGGTGCGTTCGTCGACAATATGACATGCCATCATTTTTTTTCTTGTGATATCAGGATATTGTGCTTATTATTTTTTATGTATTGTTGGCATATTGGTTGCAGACAATAGTGGTGTGTGTGTGGGGCCGCGAAAAAAGGATTTTTTCTAATCTCCATAGAGTGTCTCTTAAAAAAGGTCTGTGAAAGCAGGCCTTTTTTGTTTTTTAGCGAATAATTTCTAATTCTTTAAGTGAAACTTTACTGGTGATCTCAAAAAGTGGCAGAAGGTAAACTTCCGCTTTAGTCCAAGGGCCATCATCAATAGTTGAAAGATCTAGCTCAATATTATTGATTCCGGGCATAATGCGGATTGCTCGGTTAGTATTAGCTGCACTTTTATCAGAAAAAAGTATTTCCATGGTTAGGTCAGAGATATTTTCTTCTCCCAAAACCAGATTTGCATCAAAGTTTTGGCAGGAAAATTCAATAAAGGCCGCGTTTGTCGGAGTGTTTTTAGTGATAGAAAATTGCAGCAGCCAATTGGTTTCAATTTTATGTTGTTGCTCATCAAGTAATGTAATCGCGCAGGCCAGATAAGAGGCAGAAAGCTCTGGAATATTTTGAGGATAAATTTTTACAGAATATACTCCTAAATCTTTGGCAAGGGGAAGCCGGGTGAGTAGATCGGTACTGCGTTTAATTATTTTTTTGCTTATTGAGCGCGGAGAATTTTTTATTAGTAGTCTGGCATCAATGAGCGGACCGGCGTTGTTTAGCTTTAATTTAGAATTTTTTTCTGCCGTTAAATAGTTGCTCTGTAGTTCAACGTTGATTGGCCGGATGGATAGTTTATTGATGAGTGTTTGAGTGGTTCCCTTGTAGCGCGAGATAGCAATTTGAAAAAAACCGCCGGTGGGTGAGGTTGGAAAGAAGATATCTGCTTGCAGTTGAGTTTGAAAAAAACTATTGCGTACAATTCCGTTTTGATCCACCAGATCAATTTGGAGAATGTTCCCTTCGCCTTCTAATATTTCTGAGGAGAGAGAGACTCTTTTGGTTAATGGAGAAGCATAGAAGTGAAAGCGAGTACCTTCTTCTGCGGATAAAGTGGTGATTTTTTCCATAACTTTATTGTGACATGTTTGGGCGCGAATGATGGTAATGGGAATTTTGAGTAAAATGAAATACCCACTTTTATCAGTTATAGTTATCTCTCCGAGTGCTTCCCCATTAGGCAATTTATCCCAAGCAATTTCTCGAGAATTGATGGCCACATTAAAGCGTGATTCGCCGCGGTCCACCCATAATTTTTGTGCACCACTGTTCAATAAAGGCCGCGTTGGGAATTGCTTGGGAGGAAAGACGAAGAGCGTTTACTACTAGGTGGGCGTATAGTGGAAGTCCTTCTTGTTTTATTGCAGAAATTAATATTGCCGCCAGTCCTGCAATGGCCGGTGTGGCCGAACTGGTTCTATTAAAGGCCATATATCCAACTTCAGGTGCCGAGTGGGTAAGGGCGGCCAGAGGAGAAATCAAAGTTGGTTCGGGACCATAGTCAGCGTGTCGATCTCTTCCCCGTTCCCCCTCGGATAGTTTTAATAGTCCACTTTCTTCTTCAAATTCGGCCGTAAAGGCCACCGATTGCAGGCGATTTTAGATAATCGAAGATGGCCGCATTTACTATGGCCTGGTAATTAAAGAAGGTGGAGTGCGAAAAGTATTTTCGCTTACCTGTAGATGTTGTTTTAAATCCTGAGTGTAAAGGAGAGATTCCGTCGTCGATCACTCCGACCACTACATTGCGTCCGTCGTAGGAGGGATGGTTTAGCAGGAAACGATGTAGATTAAAGTCAGTTTTGGCCATATAGAGAACTTTTTCATCTATTTTGAATTCGGCGTTAGGCGCATCAGTTGTTAAAGGATAGTTTAAAAAAGTTTCTTTGCTGGCATTTTTGTTTTGCTTGAAGCAACTGATGGCCTCGGCCCGTCCACTAAAGATTTTTATTAGATTTCCAGAGATCAGCAGTCCACATTCTTTTGCTTGTGCCAGTAAGTCAGCGGAGGCATCGATTGCCACTAGTTCTGCCGAATGGAGAGAAAAAATAAAAGAAAAGAAAGTTAGCAGAGGGAAGTAGAAAATTTTTGCTGACATAATCATCCTTTTATAATTAGAATTAAAAATCCTATAACGATCTGTTGGGTCTCGTAAAATAATTTTTTAAGGACGGGTAATTTAATGGATAAAATTGTCGAATGTGTTCCCAATATTTCCGATGGCGTTCATCCAGAGGTTTATAATACGATTGCTAAATCGTGTGAAAAAATTCCTGGCGTAAAATTACTGGATGTTGATCCAGGGGTGGCCACCAATCGTACTGTCATAACATTCGCCGGCCCTCCGGAGGCGGTGGTAGATGCTGCTTTTGAAATAATAAAATTATCAAAAGAGTTGATCGATATGCGTTCGCACAAGGGAGAGCATCCAAGAATGGGGGCCACTGACGTTTGTCCATTTGTTCCAATTAGTGGAGTGACTCTTGAAGAGTGTGCTGATCTGGCGCGTCGACTTGGGCGAAGAGTCGGGGAAGAGTTGGGGATCTGGGTTTATCTGTATGAAGCGGCGGCCACGAAAACAGAATGGAAAAGTCTCTCGAATATTCGCAAAGGGGAATATGAATCGTTGGCGGCCAGAGAAGGTGATCCTGCTTGGCGGCCAGATTTTGGTCCAGAGAAATTTGATCCTAAGTTTGGTGGGGTGGTGATTGGTGCCCGTAAATTTTTAGTCGCTTACAATATAAATATTAATTCCAACAATGTTAAAATTGCTAAAGATATTGCGATGAATATTCGGGAGACCGGACGAAGTAAGCGTGCGTGGTATCCTGATGGTGAAATTTTAAAAAATCCTGATGGTACACCCATAAATGAACCAGGAATATTTAATCATTGCAAGTCAACAGCATGGATAATTCCGGAATACAATTGTGCCCAAATTACCATGAATCTGACAGATATAGACGTGACACCGGTGCATAAAGTTTTTGAGGAGGTGGATCGCCAGGCGCGTGAACGGGGAATGCGAGTGACTGGGTCGGAAATTGTGGGACTAGTTCCTCTGCAAACATTGCAGGAGGCCGGAGCTTTTTATTTACAAAAACAGGGACTCTCGGCAGCAGTACCAGAAGAAGAATTGATATTATCAGCTGTTCGTTCGTTAGGCCTAAATGATGTTGCCAAATTTAATCCATCTGAAAAAATTGTCGAATATAAATTCAAAAAAAATGGCCCGCTGGTGGCCATGGATCTTCGTAAATTCGCTAACACCCTTGCATCTAATGAGCCGGCCCCCGGAGGTGGATCAGTTGCGGCCTTGTGTGGAACCTTGGCCGCTTCCTTGGCCACTATGGTGGCCAATTTGACTCATGGAAAATACGACTACAAAGAATCTTGGGAAAAAATGGAGAAGCTGGGGATCGATGGACAAAAACAGAAAGATTGGTTTTTAGACGCCATAGACAGAGATACGGCCTCTTTCAATGTGGTTATGGATGCCATGAAGTTACCAAAAAAAACGAAAGAACAACAAGCTGAACGCACACGGGCCATCGAGGTCGCTAATCAAGGTTGTACCTTGGTACCACTACAAGTTTTAGAAAACTGTCTAAAAGTTTTACCGCTTTTGGATTCGGCCGTAGAGTTAGGTAATAGAAATTGCATCTCTGACGTAGGCGTTGGTTTGCATTGTGTCCGTACATGTGCGGAGGGGGCGGCATTAAATGTGCGCATAAATCTAAGCAGTGTGACTGATGCTGTTTTTATAAAAAACTCTTCTGAAAAAATGAATTTTGCTTTAAATAAAGTTCGCGAGCAAACCGCTCACAGTTTACAAAAAGTTGAGGCAATTTTTGCTTCACTCAAGAAGTGATCATGAGTAGAAACTGGTTTGTTTTTCACAAAGATCATCACCAAGGCCCTTTTTCGAAAGAGGAGCTGGTGGAGATGTTTGGCCAAGGCAATTTAAGTGGAGAGTCCTTAGTTTGGCAGATGGGAGCGGAAGGGTGGCGTCCCTACCGCGATTATGCCGAGCTAAATCCTCCCTTGCCGTTGGCCGATGGGGATGATGGCCCACCTCCTTTTGTACCCCCTATTTCTATTACTGAAAATAGTGGTGCTGGACTGGCCATTCCTTCTATCTTTGAAAAAAAAGAAGAAGCAGATGTCTATGAAAGTCGAATTTCCAAGCGAGAAGAAGAATCTAGTTTCGATCTTTTGTCCAAAGAGCAGTTGGAAACACTAAATCCGCGAGTAAAAATTTTTGTTGGTAGCGCGGGAGGACTTTTACTTTTGGCATCAATAATTCTCTTTTTTGTCTGGCCTGTGGCAAAGGCACCAAATTATGGCCTAAGTCAGGTGGACTATAATCGTTTGCAGGATGTTATTGGACAAGGAACTTTTGAAAAAGTAAAAATGGAATTTGCGCTTACACAGGAAGGAGATGAGATTGTAGTGTCCACAGGTCGGGCCAATAGTGCGCAACTTTATTTAACTTTAAATTCCATCTACGGAAAGATTTTGTCAGAGGATCAAATTAACATCACCACTTCCGCGCAGCTTAGAAATCATTTTGCTAAATTTTCAGTACTGACTTTTGAGAGTGGTAGTAAGTTAATTCCCGGTTACTATAGCGCAAAAGTTTATGGCAAGAGCACACTGCTCTCCGATAAGGTCTATACTTTTTTAAAGAGACTTTCCTTTTTCAAAAATAAAAATATTTTAAGTGATTCCTCCTCTGATTTTATCTATCGAGGAGTAGTTTTGTTAACTGCTACTAATATAGCTAAATTTAAAAAAAGCTTGGAGGATTTTAATAAAAACATTTTAGAAGAAAAAACCAAAGTAATTAAGGGAATGATTGAAAGTTATTCTACTTTAAATTCTGTGCTGGAGCGGCTCGATTTTGTTTATACGGAACTAATGCAAAAAATAAAAAATGGGCGAGAGATTAAGGAGTTAGAAAGTATCTATTTTTCAGAGATGGGTCCGCTTCTTGAGGGAATTGTGCTGCAAAGTTATGAAGGCAACGTTGTTTCAATGAAAGAGGGAGGACCAAATCGCCTAGAGCAAAAAAATTTATTTGATTATGGAAAAGCGGTTGGGGGATTGGCCTCGGAATTAATTTCGGAAACAAAAAGTAAAAAGGCCATTTCCGCATATGCGCGCGAGGAGTTATTGAATAAATATAAATCGCAAATAGAATCATTGTTAAAACGAGGCAAAAATGAGTTAATTAAATATGAGAATCAGCTAAAAGAGGAAGAAAATAGATTTAAATCTTTTCCTGGAACTGCCCGGTAGATTTTTTGTGGCCGAACTTTGAAGGAGTGAAAAATGTTTCGATTAAAAATTGAAAAGTGTCAGTTGATCAAGCAACTATTATTTGCGGCAACTGTTTTTTCAATTTTTGCTGGATGCAATAGTTCTAGCTCGGCAAAATCTGGAGATGGTAATTCCGCAGGTGACACTGTTTACGCGGTGGAAGGTTTCGGTGGGCTATCTGCTTCTTTGGCCATGGATAACGGTAGTCCTGCCATTAGCGCAGAAGTGGAAGTCCAATCTCACCCAGAATATAACACAACGGCTGATAGTAAGGGGAATTTATCCATTAAGAACATGGTTCCCGGAGAGTATACGGTTTTTGTTTCAGGTGCACTGGCCGGTTTGGTGAGAAGTCCACGCGCTGCAAAGTTTAAAAATATTGTTGTTGGAGCTAGTGCAACCACAACTTTGCCTGATATTGCACTTACACCGCCCGGAGCAATTATGGGCACGGTGGAGATTTTAAACAACCCCGAAAATGTTACTTTGAATGGAATTATTGTTTATATCCCGGGAACTAGTTTTACGGCCACGACCGACGCCAACGGTGATTTCCTTTTGGCAAATATTCCGGCGGGTGATGAGTATACGGTAGAGTTTTCTAAATCGGGACTGAGTGTTTCTTTTATTTCCGATATTACTGTGGCCAGCGGAGATACAACGGATCTAGGGGACGTTGGGATGGCACTTTCCACTGGGCCCTCGGGTTCATTTACTACCATGAGCGATTCTACCATTGTAACTATTAATTCCGTGGCGACGACGGTAGTGACGAGTACAAGTGATGTTGTTATTAGTTTCAAGTACGATTCGCGCGCGGTATTGATGAAACTTGCACATGAAAGTGCGTTTATCAATAGAGATTGGGTACCAGTTAGAGGTAGTTATACTTTTTCATCGGTAAATGCTGCCGAAGCAAAAATTGATTTCTCAGAAGATGGACAAAAAAATATTTATCTTAAATTTGCTGATTTAAATGGATTGGAGAGTTCGGTATACTGGAAAGAATTTATCATTGATACAGAGGCCCCCGAGATGGAAAGTGTGAGAGTGTTAAATGGGTGGGCAACGACCGCATCTCCCTCCGTTTATATTGATATCAATGCTACGGATCGTGGAACAGGAATTAAAGAGATAATGTTCGACAATATTAATGAATCATTTACTACTGGGGCGTGGCAGTCTTTTGAATATCGTAACGAATGGATGTTAACCGCGGATATTGGGGCAAAAATAGTTTATACCAAAGTCCGTGATTATTTGAATCAAACTTCTACCTTTTTTGCTTCAACATCAAGCGATGCGATAAACTTATCTACTTTTACGGAAGTATATCCGGCCACGTATACAGAAGCGCTTACCTTTGATGCCGAACGCTCGCCATTCTACCTTGACGGAAGCTATATTTTTGAGGGTAATGTTCATTTTGGGGCAGGGGCGGATGTTCTTTTTCGAGGGAATGGTGCAGATTCTTCTTTTAAGTTTAATGGTACCGTTACGTCCGCGGGCTCGGCCGGTAGTGAAGTGTATTTACGAGGTGATGATTCTACATTTATGTGCTCAACTCCAGACGATAACAATGGTGGGCCAGCAACGTTGCAATTTAATACAGGCACTCCAGGAATTTCTCACCAAATTACGCACACTGTATTTGATTCAATAAAGGTCTATATTAATGGTGGAAATATTTCTCATAGTAAATTTACCAGCGAATCTTGTGGTGGATCAGACTATGTCGGGAGTATTAAAAAAACAGGATATGATAATCTAATAGTAATCAACTCCCTTTTCGATAAATGGTATCAAGGATTGAATGCTTACGGTGGGGACGGAAATATAATTTTCACAGATAACAGCGGAACTGTGCAATATTTATTTGACTCCTACCATATGACAGAAGCACACGCCTATGGAATAAATACCATCTTTTCTAATAATAATTTTACAGTTAGCGGCGTATTTACGAGAATTAATTATACCACGGGAGATTTTTTCTCACCCTCATCGACTAACAACAACATAATTTTAAAAAGTGGAGCATCTGGTTTTAATGTTTCCAATAATTCAGTTGTTACTTTGTATGGCATCACGCTAACTCCGGAAATTTTTGGTGGATGCAATGAACTCATATCGCTTGGGCAAAGTTCCTCGCTAACACTAACAAATAGTGCAGTTACTTGTGATATTATTTTAAAAACAGGTAGCGATGTAACTTTGAATTTTGAAAGTTCAACAATAAACGTAAGCAATAACTTGTTTTATACACAAACCTGGGCCAGTACAGCGTCTATGTCGATTACAGATAGTACTATCGTTTGTGATACCTCATTGGGAGATACGGATGTAAATCGCCCATTCTGTGATCTAATGTTTATGGAAACACATCCAACTGGAACATATAGTTCGTAACGAAATAAATTTCACATAACATGAAATAATTGTTGGCCTTTTGTGTTTTTTGTTCCATACTTTCAGCATGAAAACAAAAAAACATACAACT
>Ga0208373_1000114_pt1 | contig 145179 bp, 120 predicted proteins | sample RifOxyC2_FD_184036 | JGI IMG/M metagenome (GOLD analysis project Ga0208373, IMG submission 184036) | Soil microbial communities from Rifle, Colorado - Rifle Oxygen_injection C2 (SPAdes) | ecosystem: Environmental > Terrestrial > Deep subsurface > Rock core/Sediment | place: Rifle, Colorado...
CGACGTCGACACCGACGACGATAACCCCTGCACGCTCGACGCGTGCGACTCGGCCAACGGCGCCGTCAGCCACGACCCGATGGCCACGGGCTCGCTCTGCGAGCTGCCCGACGGCAACGGCGTGTGCACCGCGGACGCGATCTGCACGCTCGACTTCTGCACGTTCACCGCGCAGGAGATCGAGGCCGGCGTCACGGTCAAGGGGCTCTGCGTCGAGGTCGAGCAGACCACCGGCCCCGCCATCCTCACGCACCGCATCTGCACGCTCATCCCGGGCACGCAGGTCGGCCTGTGGGCTGACGAGGAGGAGTGCGGTCCGCTCGGAGCCGTCATGGAGTGCCGCGACGTCCAGGGCTGCACCATGTGCGCCCCGGGCTACTGCGACACCGAGGCCGCCTGCTCCGACACGTTCGACAACGACGCCGACGGCCTCGCCGACTGCCTCGACCCCGACTGCGTGGCGGACCCGGCCTGCGTGCCGGACTGCACCGCCGACGGCGAGTGCGACGACGGCGATGCCTGCACGGCCGACACCTGCACGGCCGGCGTCTGCAGCAGCGGGCCGCTCTGCACGACCGGCGTCTGCCAGGACCTCGGTGGCGGCGACGCGACCTGCGTCCAGTGCCTGATCGACGCGAACTGCGACGACGGCAACGGCGCCACGATCGACACCTGCGTCAACATGACCTGCGTGTACACGCCGACGCCCGCGCCGACCTACCCGCTGTTCGCGGCGTGCATGGCCTCGCCCGTGAAGGAGATGTGGATCGGCGGTACGCCGACCACGGACCCGACGGCGGCCACCTCCTGCTGCTACACGGCGCCCTGGTGCGTGGCCGACCCCGCCGGCCCCGTGGGCTGCACCGGTTGGAACGACGAGGGCGTGTACTGCGCCCCGGAGAACTAGGTCGTCTCGACCCTCTATCTCCGCCGCCGCGTCGAAAACATTCACGTTCATGATGATCCGCGGCTCGCGCAGAGCTGATCACGGGGAGTGAACCACGCCGAGCCTGGCGGCACTGTCCAGGCGCATCGTCTCCCTCGGGAGGCGGAAAGGAGGGAAGGGATTCGACTGCGCGCCGAATCCCAACCCAACTACACTTTTATAAAAGTTTATGAAGGTGTTGAGGGTTACTATAAAAATTTCTAATTCACCTAATTTCCAATTACCTAATAAAATGTCCAATAATATAATTTTCAATTTATACATTTGAATTTTATTAGGTGAATTGGGAATTGGACAGTTAGGTGAATTTAAAATGGCTCCTATAAAATGGAGTTTTTTGTTTTAATAAGTGTCTCGTGCCTGGTCTAGATTTGATCTTTGAAAAATGCTTACTATATGATAATATATAGGTACTATGATTGATACGATGTTAGCTTATTTACCGAACAATTTTATTGGTCTTTTTTTGTTATGTTGTATATTTGTTTTGGGCTTTTTGTTTACATTTACCATAAGGAAAAGTGAGTGGATCATTTATGGTCTCCTTGTTTGGTTTCCTTTGGAAAGTCTAGTACTCATGTATACACCTATAGATTATTTCGCGTATGTGAAGTATATCCCTGAAGTTATCATGTATGGTTTGGTTGGTGGAAGTCTGATATCGTTTGTCCGTAGAAAGAAGAAATTATTACCGCGACAGCCACTCAATGCATGGTTTATTGGCTTTGTCCTTGTCGCGTGTTTGTCACTCATTGTGAATTGGTATAGCCCATGGATATGGGCATTTGGATTGCGACAGATACTGCGTTTTGTATTGATGCTCTTTGTCATACTGTGGATCCAATATGACAAAGAAATATTGAAAAACATGGTAATGATTGGTGGTACCATGATGGTGGTTGAAATTGTATTTGGCCTTATTCAATATGTGTCAGGTGGTTATCTGGATCAGTATTTGTTTTCTACACGTACGGTCATGGTAGGCAATGCAGCACTTCTTGGTGGACTTGAACAGTTTTGGACAACAGGAAGCCGTGTATTTGCAACCATGGGAAGATATGATCAACTCGGGAGTTTTGTCGCGCTTGGCCTTGTGATGTTTTTCCCGTGGATTTTTACCCGAGATAAATCTACTCGTAAAATTTGGTATATGGTGGCGGGGTTTGCCGGGCTTGTGGTACTCTTCCTCACATCATCACGCGCGAGTTGGATTGCGGCTTTTGTAGGTATCGCAGTCATAGGACTTGCATTACGACGCGATAGACGCGTGGCAGTCGGGCTTGGAATTTTTGTAAGTATCGTACTCATATATTTGGTCGGGTTTGCATTAGTGAAGACCAATGTCACATCAGTGACTGAGAAACCGACACAATCATTTGGCGAGCGTGTGTTTGAAGCTTTTAGTTTTCAAGCGTGGCGTGATAGCTATGATGGATATGGGCGCATATTTTTTATTATCAATACGCCTCGTTTGGTCGTATCACAGTATCCATTATTTGGCGTGGGACCAGGACAGTACGGCGGAGGTGTCGCAGCTGCACTACTGCATACCGATATGTATGACCGTCTGCATATGCCGTTTGGCATTCAGAATCTATATGGACAGATTGATAATAATTGGATGAGCATATGGGGAGAGTTTGGTACGATAGGACTCATCGTGTGGTTTGGTATATTTGTTACTATCATGCGCATGGCCTGTGTAGTTCGCAAGAGTGTACACGACGTGTTTGAACATGTCATTGCCGAAGGGCTTGTTGGTCTGACTGCAGGGGTAATGTGTATTGGTTTTTTTGGCCCGTATTTTGAATTCCGTACACTTATGTTTTATTATTGGACAATTGTAGGGATCGTCGCACTTTGTTGGTATAGAGAAAAGCATAAGGGGAATATATTGGAAGGGGAATAGGAAACTGAGAAATTGTGATATTAAGATATTATGTTACACAATATCTTAATATCTTAATATCTTAATATTTGTTATGTCGTCCAAAGTTCAACTCCCCATCGACTGCGTCCTCGGCATCACGTACAACTGTAATGCTCGCTGTGTGATGTGTGATATTTGGAAAATTAAAGAATTTCCTGAGTTACCAGTCGAAGAATACAAAAAGCTTCCACCCACATTACGTGATATCAACATTTCTGGTGGCGAGCCATTTTTGCGCAAAGATATTGCAGATATTATTGCGACAGCACAAAAGGCTGCTCCCAAAGCGCGTATGGTTATCTCTACCAACGGCTTCATGCCCGCGTTTATCGAAAAGCAGATGAAAGATGTTTTGAAAGTGAAGCCAGATATCGGTGTGGCGGTGTCAGTAGATGGATATGGGGATATGCACGAAAAGATACGACGCATCCCTCAAGCTTGGGACAAAGTGACAGAGACTATAGAACGATTGCAAAAATTGGGTATGAAAAATTTGCGTATGGCATTCACCATACTACCGCAAAACATACAAGATTTTGGTCGTGTCTATGATGAAACACAAAAGAGGGGAATTCAATTTACTCATGCATTTGCTCAGACCTCTGAACATTATTTTGGTGGAGCAAATAATGATGATAATAAACCAGATCTGAATGAACTCAAAAAACAATATTTGCATATCATCAATAGCGAGCTTTCGTCATGGCATCCCAAAAAATGGGTGCGGGCATTTTTTTCGCACGGACTATACAAATTTAGCATAGAGAAAAAACAAGTTTTGAATAATGACCCGGGGACTAAGTTTTTTTATCTTGATCCGCGTGGTGTTGTGTATCCGTCTGTGGTGCACAATTACCCCATGGGAAATATTCAAAATTATGGTACGTGGGATGATCTGTGGTATGGACCGCGTGCAGATGATGCACGAGAGAAAGTGCGTACGATTGGACGGCCTGCATGGATGATATGTACCGCGCGTACGGCAATCAAGAAAAATCCACACAAAGTTGCATGTTGGATAGTGAAAAATAAGGTTGGGGGGATGAGGGATTTATGAAGGTTTTACTCGTCAACAAATATTGGTACATCCGTGGCGGGGCAGAGCGCGTTGTTTTTGCTACAAAGAAATTGCTTGAGGAACATGGCCATGAGGTTCAAATTTTTGGCATGAAACATCCTGAAAATACTATTGAGAATGATTATTTTATTGACTTCATAGATTACTCACAGGTGAGAGGCCTTGGTAGGGTGCGAGATGCATTGAAATCTATATATAATGTAGACGCAAAAAATAAGTTTAGGAAATTGGTTGAAGATTTTGGACCTGAGGTTATACATATTCATAATATATATCATCAGCTTTCTTTTTCTTTGCTCGACGTTGTACAAGAAAAAGGTATCCCATGCGTTATGACATTGCATGATTACAAGATGATAAGTCCTAATTATAATTTGTTTCATCACGGTAAAATCGATGAAAGTTGTTGTGGGTCACATTATTATCGATGTTTGCTCAATAATTGTATGGAACATGGTGGTGAAAGTATTATTGCCACAGGTGAAGCTTGTGTGAGGGCATGGAAGAAGTGGGCACGTGCGATAGATACATATATTAGTCCGAGTAATTTTTTGAAAGAAAAATTTGTATCATGCGGGTTTGAACGCGACATACATGTTATACATAATCCATTTGATTTTAATCCACAAGAAGTCGGCGTAGTACCAGGACGTGGGGTGCTATATATTGGCAGATTGGGTCAAGAGAAAGGTGTACTTTTGCTTCCCGAAATCGCAAAAAAGACACCACATATCACATACACGGTCGTGGGAGATGGCCCTTTGAAAAAACAACTAGAAGATTTGGCTATCCCCAATATAGTATATGTTGGATATACATCAGGCAAAGAATTGGATACAATTATGTGTAATGCGCGTGTGGTTGTCGTGCCTTCGCAGTGGTATGAAAATTATCCCCTGAGCATTCTCGAAGCAAAAGCGTATGGCAAGCCAGTGGTTGCTTCACGAATTGGAGGAGTGGTAGAAATGTTACCACAACATATGCTATGTGATCCCGCAAATGTAGACGAATTTTCTCAGACTATTGAGATGTGGTACAACGCAGATGATCGTGAACTTGTGAAAGTTGGCAGAGATCTTCAGACACAAGTGCAAGAACAAAATAATGGAGAGGCATATTATACACAATTGGTATCTATCTATGAAAATTTTGTGTAGTGCAAAAACTATTATTGCGATAATTATCATGGCTAGCTTCTTTGCTGGTAGTTTTGTATATACACAGGATGCTCCTTATATTGCCAATTATTATCTCAATGCGATTTCTGATGGTAACGCAGCCGATTTTGCTCGTTATGATGTGCTCATACTCACGCCTGCTCAAATAGCAGCGCGACAATCTACCATAGATTCTATCAAGAAACAAAATCCAGATATTATTATATTGGCATATATTCCTTCACAAAGTTATAACTATACGTATTGGTCTTCAGATAACGTATTTAGACATATGAATGTGGACAATACGTGGTGGCTTCGTGATTCGTCTGGTAGACAAGTGTCTACGTGGGATGGTATTTATAACATAAATATGGATCATGCGTGGAGTAAATATCTTGTTGAATTTTGCAATACCTATATTATGTCTTTGTCGCATGTAGACGGGATATTTTTTGATATGATATCAGAAAATATTTCATGGGCAAATGGGGGGAATATAGATCTCAATAATGACGGGCAAAAGGATATTCCATCTGAGGCAGACCCTCTCTGGCGTGAACGTACACAATATTTACTCAAATATGCGCAGGACCACTTGAACACTGATTATATTATTATGAATGGTAGTTCTCACACAGATTTTCAGCAGTATGTGAATGGTCGCATGTTTGAGACATTTCCTACACCATGGGAAGGGGATGGCTCATGGTCTACCATTATGAATAATGTAGTACGCATCAAAAAAGATAATAAAAAACCGCAGATTATCATTTTCAATAGTAATACCAATAATAATGGAAATAATGATGATTACAAAAAAATGCGCTTTGGCATTACAAGTAGTTTGCTTGAAAATAATATTTATTTTTCCTTCGACCATGGTGACACAGATCATGGCCAGACATGGTGGTATGATGAATATGATGTAGATTTGGGTGAACCAATAGCTCCTGCCACATCGCAGCAATCATATACGACATACAAAGAAGATGTATGGAAACGCAATTTTGAACATGGCGTGTCTATTGTCAACAGCACAAATCAGGCAAAAGTTTTGGATCTTGGTGGTGAATATGAAAAAATTCATGGCACTCAAGATGAAGGTATAAATGACGGGTCAATTGTGTCTGAAGTTATGGTACCCGGCAAAGATGGACTTATACTGCTCAAAACATTTGAGACATTGAGCGATGTACTATTTACCAATGGATCATTTTTACGATTTTTTAGACCAGACAGCTCTCGTGTGCGTAACGGTTTTTTTGTATTTGAAGATGGACAAAAAGGTGGCTATCAGGTCGCGCATACAGATCTCGATGCCAATGGTAAGCGTGAATTGATTGTTGTCAAGCATAACCGCATACAAGTATGGCGTGATGATGGACAGCTCTATATGAATGTATATCCGTACGGTGCGCAATATGAAGGATCACTTCATGTAGCTCTCGGGGATCTGGATGGTGATCAAAATCTTGAATTGTATGTAGCACCAAGCGAAGGATACAAAGAGCCGATTCGCGTATATTCACGTCATGGACGCAAAGTACGCCATGATTTTTATCCATTTGGTGAACAATATAACGGGGGTTATAGTTTGGCAGTGGGGGATATAGACAATGGAGGTATATCGCGACGCAATTATTTGTTTGTCGGAGCCCTGAGCGGTGGATCGTCTGTATCTATATATAATTATAGTTTTGAACAACAACATCATTTCAACGCATTTGAATCTACATTTTATGGTGGCGTGCATATCGCGGCAGGAGATGTAGACGGAGATGGGGTAGATGAAGTTATTATTGGCAAAGGCAAAGGTGGCGCGCCGATTATCAAGATATTTGATGCGTCTGGCAAAGAAAAATATAGTGCATTTACTGCATATAGCAGTTTTGGTAATCCAGGAATAGATGTGAGGGCAGTGGACGTGGATTTTGATGGAAAGGATGATATTATAGGGATGAGTGAAGGAGCTTTTTAAAATATTAAGATATTGGATATTAGGATATTGGTATTTTATGTGATCACCCTCTTGCTTACTTTTTGTCACCAAAAAGTAACAAAAAGTGTCGGGGTGGCTAAACTCGCTATACCAAAGAATTATATACCATCTTATTTGCAGTGACGCTCAAACAGTAGCCACCCCGAACCCCCAATGATATTACTCTGTGTTATAGTAAACAAAACAAAAACCACCCTTTTATAAGGATGGTTTTTATGTTTTTAGATTTTTTACGCTGGTAGTTCACTCAAACTCTGCGTATACTTTTGTTGTCGTTTGGTTTTTTGTTTATACACTTTTTCAATTTGAGGTACTACGATATCCCAGCTATATCGTTCGTGCAGTGTCTGCATGTTTTCTTTTATCATCTTTTCTTTTTCTTCCCGAGGCAAATTAATGAAGTCATATATACACTGCACAATAGAGTCAACGTCATTCTCTCTAAATAGCGCACGAGGGTCGCTGATAATTTCCATGTGTTCAGGAATAGTAGATACGAGTACGGGTGTATTGTGGCTCATTGCTTGGAGCACCGTGATAGGCAATCCTTCATTGAGTGATGGGTGTACGAGCGCTAGAGCATGGCGATAGAGCTCACGCAGTGTATCACCAGATTGGAAGTCGGTAAATATGATGTCGTTGACATTGCTTGCTTGTATATGCAGATGACGGACATAATCATCAGTGTATGCAGATCCACCGACTATCGCAAGTTTTAGATTTGTGATGTATGGATCGTCTGCATGTCGTGCTTTGAGATTGTGGAATGCTTCAATCAAGAGGTGTGCTCCTTTGTGCGGAACAAGTCGAGACACCATGACAATATAGTTTTTTCTTGTGAGTCCAAATGGTGAAATGAGATCACCCGTACTTGTATCATATTCTGTATGTACACCGTTTGGTATATACGCAGTATGTTTATTGAATTCATTGATACAATAATTCCTGAGTCCTTGTGACACAGTAATAGTCTTGTGTGCAAATGTACATGCGGTATATTCACCAATACGCAAAAAGAATTTTGCAATGCTATTCCATTTTTTGTGGTATCTATCAATAGAGTGGAATGTGGTTATTACTTTTGTACGTGGAGAAAGTAGGCGTGGGATCCATGAGAGAAGTGATGGCCCAACACCGTGATAATGGATCACATCATATTTTTTGAATATTGCATGTAGAGTAGATGTGAATGTATGTGAAATAGCATCCAAATGTTTGGTATGGATAGAAGGAGTATACACAAGAGACACACCTTTGTGTGTAGGTGCTTTTGATTTGGTGTACCAGGCACGGCTGTATGCAGTTACGTCGTGGCCTTTTTGAGCAAGAGATATTGCAAGATCATGTACGTGTTGTTCTACGCCACCGTAGGTTGCTGGTATTCCTTTTTGTCCAATGAATGCTATACGCATATGTGATATTCGTACCTATGTAAGGTATCTTAAAATAACAGACAATTATAGCATAATTTAGCTATTTTGTCAAGGTTTGCAGGCAATTTTTGTAGTACGAGAAATAAAGTTATCCACAATATAAAAAAGAGCTAATTTTAGCACTTTTTCATGACTTACCACCCAGATAACATAACTCATTGTTTGTATATTTTAACTATTACAAAAATGTTATGTTTTCTGAGTTATGTGTGATGTATTATTTATTCTACTACTGTACCTTTTTCTTTCCCAATAGTATCAGCTGGGATAGAGATATCTAGATTGTTTGAAGTCTTGTATATGGGCACTTGGATATAGCCGTCTTGTGCATTTAAACTTATGTTTTGTAGTAAGACAGGCGAAGTGTTTTGCTGGGATTCTATTGGTGTGAATGCTAACTCGAAATAAATACCCGCAGTTGTATGCGCTCCTAAATTAGAAAGAGACCACGAAATCTGTCGTGTCTGTGGATTGTATGAAACATCGCTGCCGTGTGTGACGCTTGTCTTGCCAGTCCATGTGGCATATGAAGGAAGCTGTGCTTTGAACATGAGGTTTTCTATACGGCTTGTGGTATTGGTCATTTGTATCATGGCCCAGTATTTTGTTTCTTTGCCTACTTGTGGGGGCAATGGACCACGACCGAGCTGGTCTCCTTCGTTGGTATAGTATCGTAATTGAGAGTTCAGTAGTATTTGTGTACCAATAGCAAGCTTGGGAGATTGTGTCTGTGTGGTGTATGTAGCATGTTCTACTCCTGATACATGGGCATATATTTCTGGCGTGAGGTTGAGAATGATGTCTGTGCCATTCTGTGGTGTTTGTACTATGGGTACATATAGAGGGACAGTCACGCGTTGACCAGGGATAAGCAATGATAATTCTGGTATGTTATTTTTTGTGAGTATACCTGTGCCATTTGTCACAAGCGATTTATTGAGTGTACCAAACTGATTCGTATGTACGACTCCTGCGGTGAGAGGCACGTGCAGTTCGATATCTGATAGTGTGGTATTACTGTCATTATATAATGTGTAGATAAGCTGAGGAGTCTCTCCTGGCCTAGACGATTGTCTATTGTCGCTCCATGAGGATGAGACAGATAAGTGCGGGTATACGATAGTTAGCGTATGTTTCTGAGTTTCTTGAAGGATGCTTTGTCCAGGAGTCAATGATATTTGGGGAGTGATTTCGAGAATAATTTCTTGAGTTTGAGGATTGTGTATATCTATCATTGCATCAAGCGTGGCTGTTTGGCCAGGCACTAATGTGCCGATGTCCCATAGATTTTCTTTTATTTTACCAAAATCAACGCGAGGATTTTTTAGAGTAAGTCCTTGTGGTAAAGGAATGGGTACAGACACAAGAGGAAAATCAACTTCTCCTGTGTTGGTAAGTGTAATATGAAGTGGGGTAGTTGAGTCATTGAGTGCAGACGTAGATGCATCAATAGTTGTCTTGAGTAGTGAACCACGTACAATGGTTACATGAGGGCTAATCTTGCGTTCTTTCTTTTGTCTACCTTCTTGGGTGTATTCAAGTATTGCTTGCAAAGGTGTTTCTTTGTGTGGAGTTCCATATAACATTCCTTCTATATATATTTCACCCCACTCTTGTGGTTTGAGCTCATTGATAGAAAATGTCTTTGCAGTAGCATAATATGATGAAAAAGGTACTACCTGAGTCTCTACAAAACCTTCTGGAGTGGCAAGCGTAAGCGTGGTACCAAAAAGTCCTACGTCACTTTCATTTTTGTATACAATACGATATCCGACCTGCTCACCGCTGATGATACGAGATTTGGTGGGTTCAATAGTAATATAAATAAGATCAGTGAGTGTTGGGTCGTATGCCCACCAAAATATAGCGCTTATAAAAATAGCTACTGTAGATAGAAGCAAGAGCATGTCAAATACAAATAATTTTTTTGCGTGGACAAATTTGAGATGGTATTTCTTTTTATAATGTAATTCGGCAAAGTGAATAGGGGATGAAAGAAATGCAAAAAACCATTTGTGAGGGGCATGGAATAGATGGTGTTTTGTTAGGTGTTTTTCGACAAATTGCATATGTGTATAGTATACACAAGAACGTTTAGATTTGCTAGATATTATTTTGATATTGAATATTAAAGATATTGATATTAGGATATTTTGGAGATGATGTGCCAACTTATAATAAAACGCCTATTGCAGGCGTATCCGGATTATTTATTGTTTAATATCCAAAATATCTTTAATATCTCAATATCTCATTCTTATTCTTTATTTTTTATACTCTTCACACTTGGGGAGTAGAGGGTGTTTTTTATTTTCCATTTATCCACATACTGACCTATACCAAATTTCTCTGTTTTGTTTTTTACAGTTGTTTTTTCCTGAGACCATTTGACCAGGCTTTCGAAGTTTATTTTGTATCTACCTGCCACCACTACGTAGGTTATTTCTTTGCTTTTGATAGCTCTGCGTATTGTCTGTGGGTTGACACCAAATAAGCGTGCTGCCTCTGATATAGAGACACGAACGATTTCTTTTTGTTTCTGTCCTGTTATTTGTGTATTTTGATCAGGCATAGATAGGTATATTTGTATAGAGTAATATTAACAAAAATACCTATTTTTGTCAATAGGATGTTGGAAAGAGTATTCTTTTTCAGTATTAATTTTATTTTATAAAATTATGGTATTTTTGTATATAATAATATATACAAATAAGGCTTCATAATATATAACTATTTTATAAGTATATATTAATCTATACTTATATATATTATTGTATATAATAGTATATACTTATATACAAATTTATGACATATAACACATATAACATAACTTAATCTCCGACGATAGCCGGGACGAGAGGGTTTAATTCCTCAAAGATTGCTTCGAAATTACTTATTCATATTCCGTCAGCTTGCTGTGAGGTAGTCCATTAATGTATCATGTTATCTGAGTTATATGTCATTATAATTAAGGATTTTTTTTACATTGTGTTATTTTGGCTTGTTGTTCACTTATTAAATTGACCAAAATAGTCCTTCTGTGTTATACTTTTTTTCGTTGTTCATATAGGAGAATTACCTATATATAGCGACATTTTTAGAAAATTGAGCCATACAGTGAAAAGAGCTTACCAAAGCTTATTTTGCGTACTTTTTTACTGTGTTGGTAGTGGCAGATAGGGGAGCTGTCACATGATTGATGAGAGTGTTTCCATATCTGCCTTTGCTTTTTGCAATTGCAGATATATAGGTGTAACACTTTTTTATTTATATCGTCTTCTTATATGAAGGCTCATTATAGAGAAAAACTACTTGTCCACAAAGTCCAAGATGGAAAAGACAGTACGGCTTTCGGAGAGCTCTATGATCTTTATATAGAAAAGATTTATCGATTTGTCTTCATAAAGGTATCTAACAAAGAAGAAGCTGAAGACATAACGAGTGATGTATTTCTCAAAACGTGGAATTATCTCACAAGCGATACACACAAAGATGTGATACGAAGTTTTAGTGGTCTTATATATCGTATCGCACGTAATGCTTTGGTAGATTTTTTCCGTCATAAGAGCACGAGGCAAGAATGCACCCTCGACACGTTGGAAATAGAAGATACGAATAATGCGTTTGAAAAAATAGAAGTACATCATGAAGCTGAATATGTCATACGCGTTCTCAAAAAAATGAAACGCGAGTACCAAGAGATCATATTGCTCCGCTATGTAGAAGAATTGAGCATAGCCGAGATATCAGATATTTTGAATAAGAAAAAAACAAATGTGCGCGTAACATTGCATCGCGCGCTCGTCATACTTAAATCCCTGTTACAAGATCACCAACACTAGTCATATATGCGTACAGTGAAACAACAACTCAAGCATATACAACATACACAAGGTCTGATTAATCCAGATCCTTCTTGGGTTTCTGAAAACAAAAATCGTCTTATGAGTCAGATTCGTAATACTCAAGTAGTGGTAGATGAAAAAGTGGTCACACATAATACACAATATGCGTGGTATGAACTTGGACGTTTGGTACAGACATTTACTCCGCGTAATTTTTCTCGAGCATTACGTCCACTTGCTACTGCAGTATTAGCTCTTGTCCTCACGACCGGCGGTTGGGTGGCGAGCGCTTATGCAGAACCAGGTGATACATTGTGGGGTGCCAAAGAAGCATGGAACTCTGTTTTGGAAAAAGGTCAACTTGCATTCACACCTAGTGGCGACGAAGCCCCACTTCATCTCGAGTTTGCAAGTAAACGTGCCCAGGTACTCAAACAAGTGGTGGAAAAACAAGATGTGGAATTAAGCAAAAAAGAAGAACTCGTCAAAAAGACAGCAGGTGAGATCAAAGAAAAATTGGAATCAGCCAATGAAAGTCTGCGCCAAACTGATCCTGACAAAGCAGCCTTGCTAGTAAAAGACGTATCGCTCAAGACAAAGGAAATATCTGACACGCTCAAAGAGACAGCAGAAAAAATGGGTGAAGCAAATAAAGAGCTCGGTGAAGATATAGGCCAGCAGGCAGTTGATGCCAAGAAAAAAAGTCTTGAAATGGTAGAAGTAGTAGTACAGAAGAAAGCTGAGGCACAGGTGCAGATATCTGAAGAAGAGAAGAATATTATCAAAGACCATCTTGATGAAGTAGTCAAAGATATCAAACAAGATGCAGAAAAAGCAAAGACAACAGCAGATAGCCTCATGGAAAGCGTAGAAGCTGGTTTCCTCGATACTGTATCTAGTACTACAGATGTTGCAGGAAATGCTGTGGTTAGTAGCACGCCAAGTGTGGTAACCAGTACTGATGCAGTTGGCATTACTTCGACCACTGCCACAGGTACTATACAGACGACAACACAACAGCAGACTACTATGAAAGCGGAGGACAAAGTGCTTGGTGTTTCACAACAAATTGATAAAGCAGTAGAGTCACTCACTTCTGAAGGAGAGAATGTGGACGTGCTCGTTGAGGAAAATATATTGGAGGCTATCAAAAAGACACAGGAATTGAGCAGTTCTGTAGGACAGACAGTGCAACAAGTACAAAATACTGCTGCAGAGTTCCTCCCACAGATAATCAATAGTGGTATACGAACAGTCGCACCAGTGATAACGCCGAATACGAGTAGTACATTGATAAAATAATATATACATTCGTATTACTCATAACTCAGATAACGTAAGTTATGTGGGTCGTGAGTTGTATGAAGTAGTGTACTGTATGGCTTAGATCTCTCACAGGGACAAATATCTAGTGGGAGGTCAAGTGCCATACAGTATAGCTCCGACGTAACGTCGGAGCAAGGGCATATCCGACTGGCCGTCGGATACTCTATCACTCCGACGTAACGTCGGAGGACCCCGTCTGACCGCAAGGTCGATCCACATCCGTGGAGTTGGATGGTTTATTTAACAGGTCTTATTGCTGACGACATTTGACATATATCACAATATATATCAAAGCGCGCGTTGCAATAAGCAAGAAGGTTTATTTATGAGTGATGTACTTAAATTCGGTAAAAAGCTCTTCACTTTCTCTGTCGTAGCAGTAACAATCGTCTGGAGTATGGGCCTTGCAGCTCTTGTTCCAGCAGCTGCTTACGCTGTAGATACATGTCCAGAGCTCGAAGCCGGAGAATTATTTAAAGTACCAAACGGATCTGCTGTATATATGCTTACATCAGATCTCGATGCGATGTATTTCCCAAGTGAGGAAATCTTCAAATCATGGAATTTGAGTTTCACCAATGTGACTCAAATCCCAAATAGTTGTTTTGACAACTATGAACAAGCAAATCCAGCTGGCGTAAATTATCGTCCTGGTACTTACTTGCTCAAACGTGTAGAATCTCCTTCTATCTATGTTGTATTGCCAGGCAATCAACGACAGAAGGTGACTGAACCAGCTGTATTGGAAGCTCTCTATGGTAGTAACTGGGGTACACTTGTACGTGATGTCCCATCATACTACTGGAGTAACTATGTAGCTGCTGCAACTGATCTTACCACAGCTGTACCACACGATGGTATGGTCGTAAGAAAGACAGGTGAAACAAAGGTTTACTATGTAAAAGGTAGTACACTTTATGAAGTAACAGGTCTTCAAGCTGCAGGAATGACAGACTTCGGTGGTGTAAAAGGTTATGAAGTTGCAAGTCTCGGTGGTCTCACTGTAGCTGCTACAACCGTAACTTTGAACAGCATCTACGAAGATCCTACACAAGTATCAAATATGTCATCTGTAGTATCTGGTGGAGATGTTACAGTCAGTTTGGCTGCTAATACTCCAGCTGCAGCTGATGTTTTGACTGATTCTACAGCAAATGAATACCCACAAGGTAATATTGGTTTCACTTCTGTCAATTTCAAAGCAGGTAGTGAAGCTGCTGTAGTAAAAACAGTCAAATTTACTCGCACTGGTATTGCAAACGATGCTGATCTTGGTAGTCTTTATCTTTATGAAGGCACCACCAAACTTGCTGAATACAACAGTTTCAATGATAAAGTTGTAACTTTCACCAACAATAGTGGACTTTTCACTGTTGCTGCTGGTCAGACCAAGACTATCACTCTTCGTGGTGACTTGGCACGTGGTAGTACTTCTGTAAGTGGTGGCAAGAAAATTGGCTTTGATATAGTTTCTGTTGACCACGTAGCACTCAATGGTGGCACTGTGTCAGGTACTTTCCCTGCTACAGGCAACCAGATGACTACTGTCGCAGTAGCTGATCTTGGTCATGTATATGTTGATGGATACACAACATTCCCAGCAACAGTAAAAGCTGATGAAGCTAACAAAGAGTTGTGGAGAATGACCATGCATGCTGATTCACAAGACATGGAAGTTCGTTATGTTAAACTTACCATGGTTGGTACTATTGATACTGACGATGTTACAAATCTTCGTCTTGAATCAAATGGTGTACAAGTCGGCACTACTATGGGTCTTTCTAGTGAAAAGACCGTTGTCTTTGATCTCGCAAACAGTGCTATCAAGATTCCAGCTGGTCAAAGTAGAGTAGTTGTACTCCGTGGTGATATGGCTGGTGGATCTGGTCGCTCTATGAAGTGGTCTATCCAACGCATATCAGATATCGTTTCATACGATACTGAGTACAATGTAACGGTAAGTGTTGCTAAAGATGCTCTTACAACTGCTTTCTCACTTATCGAACCAGAAACTGGTGACGGTACCAATGTTTCAGCAGGTACATTGACAGTTGGTCTTGCAAGTGAATCTCCAACTGGAAATATTCCTGATGCAGGCACAAATGTAGAGTTTGCTAACTTTACATTCGAAGCTGCTGGTGAAGCTGTAAAAGTTGATAACCTAAGTGTTACTTGTAATGGTACTGGCAGTAATGAAGTATTGGCCAATGTCAAACTTCTTCTCAATGGTACACAAGTTGGTACAACTGATACATCTTTGACTTGTAACAACTCACAGACAGCTGATTATACATTTGGTAACACATTTGTAGTTCCTGCTGGTACTACTGTCTCCAACCTTAAGGTTGTAGCTGATACCACTGGAGCAAATATCGCTTCTGGTGATAATCTTTCTGTAAGTCTTGTTGTCGGAACTGCTAATGCACAGGGCCAAACAACTATGACTACTCTCGCTACTACAGCTGAGACTGGTCGTACTCTTGCAGTAAAGTCAGGTACTGTATCTGTTGCTGAAAATTCATCTTTTAGTGATAAAACAGCAACAAATCCAACAGGTACTGTCAATGCAAAAGAGGCTCAAATTGCTTCTTTCACCATTACTGCTGGTTCTGCTGAAGCTGCTGATGTGACACAAATCACACTTGCAGATAATGCAACCACAGGCATGGCTTCAAACTATCAAAATTTGAAGATTAAGCATGACGGCGTTCAGATTGGTTCAACTGTTAGTAGTTTGAATTCTTCTGCAAGCACATACACCTTTACACCTTCTACTGCTATTCGTATAGCAGCAGGACAACAGTATGTAGTAGACGTATACGCAGACATCAAGAGTAGCGCTGCTGATGCAGGTGAAGTTGCATATGCACCTATTCGTTATGCTGCAAATGCTATTACAGCTACTGGTGTATTGACCAATGCAAGTGCAAATTCAAGTAATAGTGTTACAGATTTGCAAAATCATTACATCTCAGCTAATGGTAACCTTACTGTTACTGTAGATGGTAATACAGCTCCTGCCCTCCAACTTGTGCTTGGTTCTACTCAACAAGAATTGGGTACATTTAAACTTGAGGCTGACGCTGCTGAAGATATCAATGTTACTGATCTTGTCGTTTCTGTATCTACTACAGCAACTCAACAAGGTACACTCAAGAATCTTACACTCTACAAGGACGGAGTAGCATTCGGACCTGCTGTAAATCTCCCTATCGGAGCTGCATCTACTGGTACATACTGGAATGCAACATTCAGTGGTCTTGACCTCACTATTCCTCGTGGTAAGAATGTATTGCTTACAGTAAAAGCTGATGTAACTACCTTTGATCTTGGTGGTACATCTGGTGGTTCATATTACACTGCTATGGTGTATAATATTGGTTCAGCACTTGAGCCAGTAACATCTGTTGGTAAATCTTCTGGTGCTAGTATCACTGGAGCAAGTCTCGATATTGGGGCTGCTACTGATGCTAATATAGTTGCCAATGAGATGATGACTTACAGAACCAAACTTAGTGTTGCTTTTGCAAATGATACTCCATCAGGGTCTGCTACTGGCGGCACTGATTCTATCGTTGCTAAATTTGTTGTAAGTAACTCAACGAATGTAGGAAGTTATTCTGCAACTCTTGAGAACTTCAACTTAGCAATTGGTAACACAGGTGTATCTGCAACTGCTGCACGTACATTGGATGTCTACAAGACTTCAGTAAGTACAGCAAACTTACTTGCTACAACTAACTGGGGTACTGCTCACATGAATATTGGTGATACCAGTATTGCTGAAGCAAGCTTCAATAGTGGAAATGGTGTGTCCATCTCTGCAGGTGGTTCATTGACACTTATTGTACAGCTCGATACCAATGATGCAGGTAATGATGACAAGTTGTCATTCAACCTTGCTGCTAATGATGTAGAATGGAGCGATGGTTCCGCTACAAGTATTACAGAAGTTGATGGCTTGCCACTTACTGCTAAGACTCTTACATTCTAACCTTTTCTTGGTTGGTATAGTACGAGTTTGGTACGTGTCGAAAAACCCCTCGAAAGAGGGGTTTTTCTTATATAAGTTTTCTTGAATTTATGTATGATGTTTGGTATACTTTGTTCAAAATAATATGTCTTTTTTGCGTATAGAAAAATTACCAATGTACATACGAGGTGGTATATATATACTCATGACCTTCCCTTTGTGGTACACATCGCGGACGATGTATCCAGCACACTTTGGCAAGACATTGTTGTTTCAGATAGGCATAGAGTTTCTCTTGCTATTGCTCCTGATTTTCTTCTTTAAGTCAAAAAGACGTTTATTTCGTTTTGGATTACTTGATTGGCTCTTGTTTGGTTTCTTTGTGTCTCTCATTATTGCGTCTGTATGTGGTGTCGATCCGGCGCGGAGTTTTTGGGGATATCAATCTCGTGGGCAAGGTGTGTTTACCTTATTGCATTTTTTCGGTTTATATATTCTTTTGCGTCAATTTTTTGATGAGCAAAAACATTGGAAAATTTTGTCATATGTTATAGTCGGTATAGGTTTGTTATCATCGTTTGTCGCATGGGTCGGTCCTCACATCTCTCTTTTTGATGGTGTAGTTATACAAAGTGCACGGTTGAGTGGTCTTGTTACCAACCCAATATTTTTTGCTGCGTATCTTGTTATCCCTACTTTTTTTGCATTTATCCTTGCACTGCAAGAACGTAATAATAAAACATATTTATTTTTTTTACTTTTGTCTGGTTTGTTTTTATTTTTTACACTGATGGCCACACAGGTCAGAGGGGCCATGGTAGCTTTTGTTTTTTCAGCAAGTGTATTTTGGTTTGGTTATTTATTTGTAGAGACTTCCAAGAAATTGCGTGTTGTCATTTTGTCAGCAGGTATTTTGTTGGTTTGTATAATGACAAGCTTGTATTTTTTCAATGTATATTCAGACACACTTCGTAGTCATGTCCCTGCTATTTCACGAGCTCTGGATATATCGCCAACCACCGGCACTGGACAGACTCGTCTCATGGCATGGGCTATCGCGTATGAGGGCTTCAAAGATAGACCTTTGTTTGGATGGGGACCAGAGAATTTTCAAGATATCTTCGATACACATTATAATCCACGTTTTCTTGAATTTACTCTTGAAGAAACCATTTGGGATAAACCCCATAATTATGTCATAGAGTTACTTGCAACTGGAGGAGTTGTTACTATTGTATTTTATATATCTATCTTGGTCGTTTTGTTTTTTTATTTGATTCGTTTGTTACGGCATAATTTTGACAAGAGACAAAAGATTGTGTATCTCATTATTTTTGCTACCATTATATTTTATGTTGGGCAAAATCTTTTTGGTATAGAGACATCATATTCTTATCAGTTATGGTTTGTGTTACTTGCTTATATTGTGTATGAATATACAACGCATAAGGAGAGACAAACACGTTTGGGAGAGAATGGATTTTATAAAAAGATCGCGCCAGTTTTTTTGATTATTTTTATTATTGTTGTACCATTTCTCATATATCGAAATATCACGATGTATAAAGCGTCTGTTTTTATGGGTGATGCGAGAGATGCTGCTCTAGTCGGTGATACCAGTTTGTGGGTAAGCAATGCAAAAAATATTTTGGATATGTCGACCCCATTTTTATGGGAGCAAGCATTATTTTTGGTACAAGATATTGCATCTTTGGATAGTAGTGGCGTTCTTAATAAGGATATTTTGGCAGAGATTTATAAACCACTGAATAACGTTTTTATAGACTATATTGATAGAGATCCACAATCATTTCAAGCTTATCTCCATGCCGGAGAATTACATACATTTATGGCTGAATACGTTGATTTATCATATATGCAGCAATCCAATAATTATTTGGAACAGGCACGTGTGATCAGTCCATTAAGTCAGCGCATTATATTTTTGTTGTCAAAAAATTATTTGTTGGAAGGAAAAAACGATGATGCTTTACGTTTATTGGGTGAACTTGTGTCTCAATATCCCGATACCTTTGAAGTTCATTGGTTTTACGGACTTGTTTTGGTTGAGACAGGGGATATAGTGCATGGTCTTGAGGAGCTTGAAAAAGGATCAGGATTTGGTTTTCGTCATACGGGCAATATAGAGTTTATGATAGATTTGTATGCTGAACAGAAAGCATATGAAAAAATTATTCCTCTTTACAAAAATCTTATTGCTGCAGATATGAATAACGGTCTTTTGTATGCGCGTCTCGCTGCTACATATGCGACTCTTGGTGACACAGATAGTATGATTGAATCTATAAACAAAGCAGTAGAAAAGGATCCAAGTCTCAGAGCTGAGGCAGAATTATTTTTGAGACAACAAGGTATTTCATTATAATTTTATTTTTTTAATGGAACTATATGAATAAAAAATTATTGTTTAGTTTGGTAGGTTTTGGCGTTGTTATGTGTGTAGCTTTGCTTGTTTATGTGTTTTTTTATCGAGACGGAAGGAAAGTCGACACTACAGTGAAGCCTGGCACTCTCATTTCAGAGTTTGATAATTTGTCACAACAGAATCCTGATTTACAAGAATTTATCAATGATATTGAAACATGGGAAAATAAATATACTGAAGATCCTACGCGAATAGAGACTTTGAGTACACTTGGTATCGCGTGGAAGAGTCTCGCAGATAGGACAAAGGATGATAGACATTATGAACGGGCTCTCGAAGTATACAAAGAGGGTATAGAAAAGACTGAACATAAAAATACTCTTTTTATGAGAAATGCGGCTATTATGTGTGTTTACTTGAAAAGATATGATGCAGCAGCAGATTTTTATCTGGAAGCCATTGAAGTTACACCTGGGGATCAGGAACTTTATGTAGGGCTTGCAGAATTGTATGAATATCACCTTGGAAAAAGTTCTGATGAAATTACTTCTCTACTTGATAAAGGTATCGAGAGATCTCCATTTTCTTCGCAAATACAGAGTCACAAGGAGAGATACCTCAATCGTTTACAGAGTAATTAATTTTTTTGATTATAATTATTTTGGCTATGAAAGAAAAATATCTCATGTATGTGATGAAAGGTTTGGTAATTTTTTCTTTTTTTGTTCCTCTTATTGTCTTGCCTAAACAATTTATTTTTCCTTTCATAGTACCCAAAATTTTAATTTTTAGATCTCTTGTTTTATTGTTGGTGGGAGTGTACATATTATTATATATAAGCAACAGACAAAAATATAAGATACGACTGACACCCACTTCTAGTATGGTACTTTTATTTTTTTTGAGTTTTGTCATATCTACGTTTGTTGGTGTTGATTGGTATAGGAGCCTGTGGGATAATCACGAAAGAATGCTTGGCCTTTTCACAATCACACACTATGTCATATACTATGTGATTTTGACATCAGTATTTGGTGAATGGAAAGACTGGAGGTTTTTTATGCGTATGTTTCTGGCTGCAGGTAGTGTAGTCATGTTTATTGCTGTATGGCAAAAATTTGTAGATCCACAAGCATTGTTGAATCGAGAGGCGACACGAGTCTCAGCCACATTGGGTAATGCAATTTATTTGAGTGGCTATGGTTTGTTTTTATTGTTTGTCGGGGTGTTGCTTGGTGTAAAAGAAAAGAAAAATAGTTTTTGGCAATGGTATAGTTTTGTCGGCGCGGCATTGGGTTTTGCTGGAATTTTTTTGGGTGGCACAAGAGGAACTTTTCTTGGATTATTTGCTGGGTTAGGAGTTGTAGTTTTTGGTTATGTCCTTATATTTAGAGATAATACTCGTCTGCGTCACTATCTCATAGGTTTGTTTGCTGTATTTATATTAGTTATTGGAATTTCTTGGATATACCGAGATGCGAATTTTGTACAAAACATTCCTGTTGTTGGTCGTCTTGTAAATCTGTCATTTGATGCCGAGTCCTCAGGGACACGACTTATGGCATGGGGTATTGCCATAGATGCGTGGAAAGAGAAACCGTTATTTGGGTGGGGTCCGAATAATTATTACTATGCGTTCAATAAATACTATCGTCCGGAATTTCTCGAACATGGATGGCATGAGACCTGGTTTGACAATGCGCATAGTGCGATATTTAATACATTATCTGTCCAGGGTATACCAGGTATAGTATTGTATCTTGGTATGTTCATCGCCCCTTTGTATGTTTTGTGGAAAAAGAAAAAGGATGATGTCCATATTATCGTATTATCTTGCGCATTTCTTATAGCACATTTTATACATAATGCATTTGTATTTGAAAACCCGACATCATATCTTTATTTTTTCTTTTTTTTGGCGTTTATAAATGGCATAATCAAAACGGATCGTGTAGGGCAACAGAAAAAAGATTCCTTTGGCCGAACAGTACCACCTTTTTTTGCTGGTGTTGTAACATTGCTTATATTGTTGTTTATATACACGACAAATATCAATCCTGCTCGTGCCAACATGAAAAGTTTTGATGCAATACAGGGTCTTTCGTACGGTAAGAATCCTGTTGAGTTGTATCATGTCGCGGTAGAGACGCCGTCGCCCCATATAGACGATATCAGGAATGATTTTGGGAGGATTGGGTCACAGATAGTTTTTCAGAGTATTCAGAAAGAAAATTTTGATTCGGTTAAACCACTTTATGAATTAATTTATGGAGAATTATATAAAAATATACAACTCCACCCAATGGATATTCGTATACATATTCAATTATCACAACTCATACAATATGCCGCAGATAAACAGCGTAATGTGGAATTGATACGTGAAGCAGAGTCACTGCTTGAGGACGCACATAAATTATCACCGCAGCGGCAGCAGGTGGAATATATGTTGTCCCAAGTGAAAATGCGTCTAGGCAAAAATCAAGAGGCGATAGATTTATTACAAGAGAGTATTACCAATGATTATAAAGTTGATGAGGGGTGGTGGAGGCTTGGATATTTTTATTACTCATTAGGACAGGCAGAGATAGCACAGGATCTCATTAATGAAGCTTTACAGAAAGGCATAGTATTCACTGGACAAGGTGAGAGCATTGTAAATCAAATTTTGAATGCAACAAGTACCAATTCCCCATAATATGAATCCTACTGTTTCTGTTCTCATGTGTGTGTATAATGAAGATGATTTTGTAGATAAGTCGATAGTAGGTATCTTATCCCAATCATTTAGGGATTTTGAGTTTATTATTGTAGATGATGCGTCGACAGATACTACTCAGGATATACTTGCAAAGTATGCGCGACAAGATGCACGTATCCGTGTTGTGCGCAATGAACGTAATATTGGTCTTACGCGATCTTTAAATAGAGGTATTGTAGAATGTCGTGGTGCATATATTGCTCGATTGGATGCAGATGATATAAGCGTTACAGATCGTCTCAAAAGACAATATGACTTTATGGAATCACATAGGGATGTTGCTCTATGTGGTTCTTTTGCATATTATATCTCAGAAGATGGCCAAGAAGTGGGAAAGAAAAAATTGCCAGCGAACTACAAAAATATCAAGGAGAAACTTTTATTTAATAATCAGTTGGTCCATAGTAGTTTTTTTATTAGGAAAAGCATATTGGATACAGGTGGTTTTTATAATGAACATTTCAAGACAAGCCAGGATTATGAATTAGTCTTGCGTCTGGCTTCCAAATATCGCGTAGAAAATATACCTGAGTATTTGGTAGGGTGGCGTGTAGGCAAAAATTCTCTATCTTGGGTAAATAAGAGACAAGAATGGGACGCTTTGCGAGCACGGTGGTGGGGGGTCACGAAGTATGGATACCCAAAGTTCAAGGGTTTATTTCATATATGCTTACGTCTTGGTTGGCTTTTGTTACCTCAGCATTTTAAAATGAAAAGATATGAAGGTTAGTTTTGTGATACCTACTCTAAATAGAGTAAATGAACTAGAAAGATTATTACAATCTTTTCTTTATCAAACACAAAAACCAGATGAAATTATTATTGTTGAACAGGGAGATGAACATTTAAGTACTATAGGACTCAAGCACCATAACACTTTGCCAATACATATCTATAATGTGGATTTTGAATCTTTGACTAAAGCACGAAATTTTGGAGTAGAAAAAAGTTCTGGAGATATTATAGGATTTTTGGATGATGACATTGTACTCACAAAAAATTATGTAGAAAATATTAAGCGTTTTTTTTCGAGTCATCCAGGCACCTTGGGGGTTCAGGGTGTTATCACTAATTTCAGGCAGGGGCATACTAAGAAAGTGGGTGGTAATCCGTTCGTGTATAGTCTGTATAATGTGTTTGCTAAGTTTTTTTTGTTAAATAATTCAAGTGACAAAAATAGGTTATTGTGGTCTGGACGCAATCAATATGCCAGCAAGGTCAATAAAATTATGAATTGTGAGTGGTTGAGTGGTATTGGAAATTATCATCGCAGAGTTTTTGATGAGTTTACCTTTGATGAATTTCTCGATGGATACGCACTGGGAGAGGATAAACTTTTTTCGTATCCCATTTCTGAAAAATATCAGAAGTCTTTATGTGTAGATCCAGAAATACAATGTGAACATCATCATGCACCTTTGGGTAGGCCTCAAGACAAAAAATGGGTAGAAATGAAAATATATTACACGTATTATTTGTGGTCAAAATTATTTAAAAAGAGAGGTTTTTTTGCATATCTAGCATTTTTTTGGGCTAGTGTAGGGGATTTATTTATCGTATTTTTTTCAGTTATTTTATTTCAAAATACGTTTAAATTTTTGTGGTGGCACATAATTTGTTATGCGAAGTTACTTTTTGGCAAGCATATATGAAGCATAAAAGGTTACTTGTGTTTTTTACTTACGGTGTGTCTCTCAAGACATGGAAAGACGCTGGCACACTTGAGCGGGATATTGCGTTATACAAAAAATTACAGGAAAAAGGAATTGACACAACATTTGTAACATATGGTAGAACATATGATATTGATATAGCACGAGAGGTGTGTGTTGATGTATTTTGCAACTCTTTTTATTTGCCTCGTTTTTTATATTTTTTATGTCTTCCATTTTTACTTTATATAAAACGTATAAAATTTGATATTATTAAATCCCACCAATTTATAGGGGTATTACCCGCAGTTGTAACAAAATGGTTGAGTAAAAAAAAATATTATGCACGCGGTGGGTATGTACCAACGTATTTTTTTAAGGCAGAAAGATATCGTTCATTAAAATATTTTTTGCGTTATATAATGACATTGTGTGATGAGTTATTGATTGCGCGATATGCAGATAAGATATGCGTCCCAAGCGCCGAAGAAAAAAGATATTTGTGTAAGAGACACCCGCGTATACAGAGTTCGACTTTCATATTGCAACCAAATTGGGTAGATACAGATACGTTTGCCCCCAATCTGAATGTAAAGAAAAGAAATAGGAGTATTATTTTCGTTGGGCGTTATGAAGCACAAAAAAATCCACTTCTTTTTTTGGAAAGTTTGAGGGGTATCCCCGATATAGAGGCTACCATGATTGGGTCTGGAAGTCTGTATGCAGATATGGTATCTTTTGCCCAAAATAATAATTTAAATGTAAACATATATAAAGACCGTATAGAAAATAGAAAACTTTCTCAGATATTGTGTGAACACCAGGTATACGTGCTTACCACGAGTTTTGAAGGAGGTAGCCCGAAGACTTTGCTTGAAGCAATGTCATGTGGGTTATCTGTCATCTCGTCTGATACATTTGGAACACGGGAAGTGTTTGCAGATGGAAAACAAGGTCTCATATGTGACTTGACCGCAGACGCATTTAAAAAAGCTATAACATTCCTTTTGGATAACGGGGAATTTCGCAAGACGTATGGGTTGCAAGCACGTAGGCATATTGAATCGTATTATTCACTTGACACTGTTTTTATCAACGAGTATTCGTTAATTAACGAACTCCTTTCTATTTGACAGGAGCATTATTTTTACGTAATATACGCATCGTATGAAAAAAGCACTCATTACAGGAATTACTGGCCAAGATGGATCATACCTGGCGGATTTTTTATTGGAAAAAGGGTATGATGTCCACGGCATTATCCGTCGTTCAAGTAGCTTTAATACTGATAGGATTGACCATATATATCGAGATCCCCATGAAAAAGGGGCCAAAATGTTTTTGCATTATGGAGATTTGACTGATGCGAGCAATACCGAGCGAATACTCAGAAGTGTACAGCCTGACGAAGTATATAATTTGGGGGCACAGAGCCATGTGCGCGTAAGTTTTGATATACCTGTTTACACCGCAGACACGGTCGCACTTGGTACGCTTCGTCTGCTTGAAGCAATACGCAACACAGAGATTGATGTAAAATTTTATCAAGCATCAAGTTCTGAAATGTTTGGCAAGGTGCGTGAAATACCTCAGAAAGAGACAACGCCTTTTTACCCACGTTCGCCGTATGGCTTTTCCAAAGTATTTGCATACTGGGCAACAGTCAATTACCGTGAGAGTTATAATATGTTTGCTTGTAATGGTATTCTCTTTAATCATGAATCTCCTCGCCGCGGTGGCACTTTTGTTACGAAAAAAATTGTTGATGGGCTTATAAATATTCAACAAGGTAAACAAGATATATTATTTTTGGGCAATCTCGATGCAAAACGCGATTGGGGATACGCAAAAGAATATATGGAAGCAGTATGGCTTATTCTTCAACAGGATAAGCCAGATGATTTTGTCATTGCTACTGGCGAGACGCATAGTCCTCGGGAATTTGTAGAAGAGACGTGCAGTTTGCTTGATTTTGATTTGGAGTGGACTGGAAAAGGGATCAAAGAAAGAGGTGTAGACAGAAAAACTGGCAGGACGCTGATTGAAATTGATGAAAAATATTTTCGTCCTGCAGAAGTTGATTTGCTTATTGGGGATGGGACAAAAGCAAAAGAAATTTTGAAATGGGAACCGCAAGTTAAATTTAAAGATTTGGTCAAGATTATGGTCGAAGATGGTATTCAACATAACAAGAGATAATACCTATGGAAAAGAATTCTAAGATATATATTGCTGGTCATCATGGGATGGTCGGGTCAGCTATTGTGAGGAAATTAGAGAGTGATGGTTATACAAATTTTGTTTTTCGCACTAGTACAGAACTTGATTTGCGTGATCAACATGCTACCACAGATTTTTTTGCTACGGAAAAGCCAGAGTACGTCTTTTTGGCAGCTGCAAAAGTTGGTGGTATATTGGCAAATAAGGAACAAAAAGGCGAATATTTTTATGATAATGCCATGATCGAGATGAATGTTATCCATAATGCATATATCAATGGTGCAAAAAAATTGTTATTTTTAGGAAGTAGTTGTATTTATCCTCGCTTAGCCAAACAGCCTATACGCGAGGATTATCTCATGACAGGCAAACTTGAAGAAACTAACGACGCGTATGCAGTAGCAAAAATCGCCGGCATTCAGATGTGTAAGTCGTATTATGAACAATATGGTTTTCAATCTATATCAGTAATGCCATGTAATTTATTTGGCCCTGGCGATAATTTTGATCCCCGTAGCTCGCATGTTTTACCTGCTTTGTTACGTAAGGTGGTAGAGGCGAAAGAACGCGGTGATCAAGAAATAATGATGTGGGGCACCGGTGAACCGAAGAGAGAATTTTTGTATGTGGATGATGTGGCTGATGCGTGTGTATTTTTGATGAATAGTGAAATAAAAAATGATATTTTCAATATTGGCCGGGGTGAAGATATTAAGATAAGAGATTTATTATTATTGATTTGTGAAGTAGTAGGTTATACAGGCAAAATTGCACATGATTTGAGCAAGCCGGATGGTACTCCAAGGAAACTGTTGGATGTAGACAAGATTCACTCGCTTGGTTGGACACACAAAGTTGATCTTCAAGAGGGTATTGAAAAAATGTATACATGGTATCTCTCTCATAAATCTGATTAATTTATTTTATGAAAAAAGCACTTATCTTTGGCATTTGCGGTCAAGATGCTGCATACATGTCTAAATTATTGCTTGATAAAGGCTATCAGGTTTTTGGTGTAGGAAGGTCAGTAACCCAAGAAAAGAAGTGGCGTCTTGACGAACTTGGAATAACAGACCAAATCAATTTGTCCAGTGGGGACATTACAGACACTTCTTACTTGATCCAGTTGTTTTCTGATATTCAGCCTGATGAATGTTATAATTTTGCTGCTATTTCATTTATTGGACAATCATGGAAAACAGCAGAAACAACATTGAATGTAAACACGACGGGTGTCTTGCATATTTTGGAAGCAATAAAAACTGTATCAAAACATACGCGTTTATATCAAGCAGGAAGTTCTGAGATGTTTGGTCGTCCAAATACTAATATTCAAGATGAGAATACCCTGTGTAATCCATGTAATCCATATGGGGTTTCAAAGCTTGCTGCATATAATCTGCTCAATATTTATCGAGATGCCTACGGTGTGTTTGCAGCAAACGCCTATTGTTATAATCACGAATCACCTTTACGCGGAATGGAATATGTGACACGCAAAATCACCGATGGCGTGGTACGTATTTCTTTGGGGATACAAAAGGAATTGAGACTCGGTAATATTGGATCTTCGAGAGACTGGGGTCATGCAGAAGATTATGTTCGTGCTATGTGGGCTATGCTCCAACAAGAAAAACCTGATGATTATATTATAGCCACAGGACAGACGCACAGTATAAAAGATTTACTTACTATTGCATTTACCCATGCGGGGATAGAAAATTGGGAACAGTATGTAATTGAGGATGAAGGATTTTTTAGACCTCTTGAACCTTATACATTGTGTGGTGACAATACAAAGGCACAAAAAAAATTAAAGTGGGAACCCTCCCATTCATTTGAGACTTTGGTAAGAGATATGGTGGACGCTGACATGCGGAGACTCAAAAAATGAGTATGCTTAGAAAAATAAAAAAGGGCATGCATGTCTTGAAAAATAACTTGTTTAACAAAAATAGGCTTATTTTTATCTCAGAACCTATCAACTGGGTTATAGAGGAAATTTGCTTTGAACTTATTGAAAAGATAGAAAAAAAATATTCTATCAGTGCAAATATTAGTTATTCTCCGGTTTTATTGAAGAATAAGATATTACATTTTGCGAGCATAGCGACTCTGATAAAAGATAAAGGTATAACCAGGTTTCACAAGACAAATAAGAGTGTTTTGAGTTGGTATCATATTTTGCCTAATGATTTTAGGGTTTCTTATATTCCAGAATTAAACAAAAAAATAGATATTATTCACACACCATGTCGTACGACGCAAAATGATTTAATTGCATATGGTTTTGATAAACAAAAGATTGTTTTGATACCAGAGGGGATAAAGTTAGATGCTTTTTACATATTTTCTGATGTTGAAAAAAATAAAATCAAAGTCGAGTTGAATATACCAAAAGATAAGATAATTATTGGTTCGTTTCAAAAAGATGGACATGGATGGGGTGAAGGTCTTGACCCAAAAGGAGAAAAAGGCCCTGATGTGTTTTGTGATGTTGTTGAACAGCTTTCAAAGATATTTGATATTCATGTATTGTTGACTGGCCCTGCAAGGGGTTATGTGAAGAAAAGATTATCAGATGTTGGGATTTCGTATACCCATACATATTTGAAAGAGTACGCCGAAATCGTCAAATACTATAATGTGCTTGATTTGTATATCATAAGTTCTCGTGTAGAAGGAGGACCCAAGGCATTATTGGAGTCTTGGGCATGTGGTGTACCAGTTGTATCTACAAAAGTAGGTATGTGTGCTGATCTTGTGAAGAATGGTGAAAATGGATTTTTGGCTGAAGTTGAAGATGTGGACGGGTTAGTTCACAGAGCTACAGAAGTTTTGTCTAACAATGAGGTAAAAATAAGATGTACACAAGGTGGATTACGGGATGTACAAAAATATAGTTGGGATGAAGTTTCAAAGATATATGTTGATAGCATATATAAGAAATTATGGTGATTGATTTGTATAGTATATTATTACGAGTATGATTAAAAAAAAAATTCATATATTATATACAGAACGTGATGGTGCATGGGGAGGTGGTAATCAATTTTTGAAGGCACTTAAAAAAGAAATGAAAAGACGAGGTCAATATACAGATAATCCACCTGAGGCTCAATATTTTTTATTCAATAGTTTTCCTTTTCACGAGCTACATAGAATACATCAATTATATAAACTTAAGAAGCAGGGTAAGATACTCATTCACAGAGTAGATGGCCCTATCTCACAATATCGCGGGAAAGATTTGATTATAGATAAGTTAATCTATAGGATCAATGATCTGTTTGCCGATGCTACAGTTTTTCAAAGCAAATGGAGCCGTGAACAAAATTATATATTGGGCATGAGACAAAAAAAATATGAAATGATAATTACTAACGCGCCCGATAATTCAATTTTTTCCCCATCAGATAAATCCAAAATAATAGGAGAAAAAATAAAAATTATAGCAACGAGTTGGTCAAAAAATGTGCGAAAGGGATTTGATGTATATGGATATCTTGATAATCATCTTGATTATTCCAGATTTGAGATGACGTTTGTCGGGAATAGCCCAATATCTTTTAAACATATAAGACATATCCTCCCGCAAGACAGCAGAAAGCTTTCTATACTGTTGCGTGAGCATGACATATTTATCACTGCCTCTCAAAAAGATCCTTGTTCCAATAGTCTTATAGAAGCACTTGCATGTGGATTGCCGATTGTTGCCTTAAATGATGGCGGACATTCTGAACTTGTGGGGGGCGGTGGTGTTTTATTTAATGGAACGCATGATATAATTGGAGCGATCAATTGTGTGGTAGAGAATTATAAAACATACAGAGACTCTATTGTCACTTATCGCATAGACGAAATCGCACAAAAATATATAGATTTTATAATGTCTGTAGGATCGTCACCTCGATGTTCTCATATGGCATTGCGAGTATATATATTGTTGGTATATGTATATGGCTGGGATTTTTTTTCTCGTATTTTTTCATTTATAAAAAAGATGTTTGTACAATATGGAACATAAGTGGCTATACTCCCTTAAAACAGATGTTATTCATTTTCTCCGTTCGATGAAAGTTGAAGGCTACATAGGATTTTTAAAATATTCATATTCGGGCGATTATTTTCAGGGGCGTATTCATTGGGGGTTAGGTCAAGCAACTTTTTTTCTTAAAATTGTATATACATTAGGTTTGCAAGATGAATTTAAAAAAGAAATTGAAGAAGTAAAAATATTTATACAGACGTTTTATCATAAGTCAGGGTTGTATTTTGATCCGCTTGTTCATATACTATCTTTTCATAGAAATTTATTCAACGGATTGAAACATAAGGATTGGAAACATGCTCGTGGCATATATACGAAACTCGGCGAAACACGACAGACTATATCTTCTCTGAGATTATTTGATAACACAATTACTTCAATATACCCAAAAGTACTCCCTCGCGACCAAAAAAATATTGAAAAATATCTTTCAAAGCTAGATTGGAAGAGGCCATGGCACGCGGGCGCTCACTATAGCATCTTGTTATTTTTTTTGTATACAAGTATTTTGAAAGATAAAGAAGAGTTGATAGTTGCCGCCCAAAATTGGCTGGAAAATGTACAGCAAAAGGATGGTTTTTGGTATGTACAGGAGGGTGCAAGTTTGCAAGAACGTATTAATGGCGCAATGAAGGTAATTACGGGGATGAATGTGCTTAATGACCTAAAATTACATAACCCAAAGGGTTTGATTGACGTGTGTTTGAGTGCTCAACATGATAAACAGGCATGTGATAATTTTAATATTTTGTATGTCCTCAAATATGCGGATATGGCCGCAAAAGGGGAATATAGACATGCAGAAGTTGTTTCGTTTGCCAAAAAACGCCTTGAATTATACAAAGAGTATTATCACTCAGACAAAGGCGGTTTTTCTTTTTTCAAACACAGAGCAAACACTCATTATTATGGAGCCCACATATCACGTGGACGAAATGAGCCGGATATACACGGGACAGTGTTATTTTTGTGGGGTGTAAGCATTACTGCTCAAATGCTAGGGATGGACAAAGACCTAAATATACATGAATTTAGAACTTAATTGATACCTGTTGACACCTAATGAAACATTATGGTAATGTATATAATATTACGTTATCATTTTTATATGGCAGAAATAAAACCAAATGAAGTTTATACAACTGAAGAAGTCCAAATTTTGCTTAAAATAAGTAAAAGTACGGTTAAGCGTCTTATAAAGCGTGGACTTATTCGTGCCAATAAAATCGGTGGACAGTATCGCATATTGGGGCATGAGCTACTACGCATGTTGTCGCCAAGGATAGATAAACGTGCGACTTTGGCGTATAAGAATTTGAAGGAAAAAACCAGACAGCGAATAAAAAATTGGTAATTATGATTGGTCAAGATACACAATCAATGAAAGACAAAATATTTTTTGGCACTACTACTGGGACGGTTTTTAAGTTTATAGGCGTGTTAATAGGATTTGTCACCGTTCCGCTTATATTGAAGTCTTTGGGTGTAGAAATGTATGGTGTATATACACTTCTTGTATCTGTCACTGGTTTTTTGGGCTTTACCAATTTTGGTTTAACGACCGCTTTGACCAATGAGATAAATTATCTGAGAACCGATAAGAAATGGAATGAAATAAACAAGATTTTTTCTTCTGTGTGCATGTTTTTTCTCGTTATTACTCTTCCACTTGTCTTATTGATATCTGCTGGTTTGTATACTGACATACTTGATTTATCTTTTTTTCTCAAAGGATTCGAACACCAAGAAGATTACGTGCGCGTGGTATTGAGTGTACTTCTTATTTTTGCTATTTTTCGTATTTTGTTTATTGACACGGTACGCGCACTATATCATGGAGTGAATATGGTTTCCCGATACAACACATACAATATTGTGTGGGCAGCATTTTATGGAGTTGTACTTGTTATTTTTCTTTTTACCAAACCAACACTTTTGGACCTCATTATTTTTCAAGGTCTTAGTGAAATTATACGTCTTGTTATCTTTATATATCTATTTAAGCGCATGCATATATGGTTTCGTATGCATCCGCGTTTATTTGCCATCAGAGATATTTCTCTTGTGGCAAAAAGTGGCATGGCTTTTTTTATTCTTTCAATAACTACCTCTATTATTTTAAAAACAGATCATCTGCTTTTATCTCATTATATTGGAGTCTCGAGTATTGCTGTGTATGCAATTGGTTACAAGTTATTTAAATTAGCGAGCGATGCATTGCCTGTCGCGACCGCGGCGTACCCATTGGTTGCGGGACTCCACCAGGAAGATGATGTGAGGGGCTTGCAGATTTTATATCATCGTACATTACGCCTCAACATGATAGTAAAATTTATTCCTTTTATATTCATTTGTCTGTATGCCCGGCAAATTATCACATTGTGGGTCGGTGCAGATTTATTTTACAGTCAGCTGCTTGTTGTTATCTTCTTTTTTTCATTTGTGAGTTTTACTTGGTCAGGATCTCATTGGTTGTTTATCAACGCCATGTCACTTCATAAGACACAGGTAGCACCAAGTATCTTGGAGGCGACTTTAAATATTGCGCTATCAGTTTTGTTTGTCCAGGTGTGGGGTCTTGTGGGGGTTGCATTGGGAACAGTGGTGGCAAATATGATTACGGTCGGTATATATTTGCCATATACACTCAAAAAATATATTCCAATACAACCTGTGAAAGAATTATTTACATTAGTCATTCATCTTAGTATCCCCGTGGCTGTGTTAGTTATGTTGTGGAGTATAACAATGTATTATATGAATATCTGGGGACAAATTATTACTGCTCCATTTGTCGGGTTGTTATTTGTGTTACTTATATATAGATTTGTTTTTGACTCTTCGGAGAAAGAAACATTTCGTACATATATAAGGCGTTTTTTAAAGATATCAATGTAATTATATAACAACAGGCTAAGAGACACATATACTAACACAGCTAGATATGTGCCGATTCACTATTGCACAGTGGTGGGGACCAGAAAATAAACCAAAAGGATATTTTATAAGGGCCTTTAAAAATAATATACTATGAATTATCTTGTCGATTTTTTGAAAAAAGATATTGGTACACAAAAAGCGATTGATTTTTGGCATACATTATCTGTTAATCAAAAAAAAGAGATTGAAAAAATTTTGGATCTAAAGGATTATGATGTTGATAAATTAAAGATTTTTTCTAATTATACACACACGTATGGTTATGGTTTGTCTCACGAGAGCATCACGTGTGTTATTTTTTGTGCAGTTGCAGAGATATTGCATTACAACAAAAAAAATAATATGAATCGGGTGTTTATAGCTAATTCCGGCGGTTTAGATAGTGCAGTTGTCTCTGGTCTGCTATCTCGCGCTTTAAAATTAGGTAAAGTTGCGGATCAGAACTTTGAAGTTGTATCGTACGGTTTGCCTATAGAAAGCAATCCTGAGCATGGTAAACGAGCCGAGGAAGTAGCCAGCTGTTTTAATTTGAAACATATTGTCGTGGATGGTTTAGACGATATTTATAGAGATTTTAAAAATGTCATAATGCCCTTGGCAAATTCTTTGAATTTTAATGATGAAGAAGTTAGAAGGGGGCTTGGTAATGTCAAAGCGCGTCTTCGGATGATTATCAATTTTTTTGGTACTACGAAGCCAGGAAGTTATGTTATGTCAACAGATAATTTATCTGAATTATATATGGCATTTTGGACATTGATGGGTGATGTGGGTGCTTTCGCTCCGATTCAGCACGTCTTAAAAGGGCTGGAAGAACCATTCATCGCTTTGGCCTTGGGTGTACCTGATTCTGTCTTAGATGCCAAACCAACGGATGGTTTGAATGTTCATAAGTCTTTGGACGATGATGAAGGTGGAGACACTGATGCATTTAAAGGTATCTATTATCCACACCTTGATGCTATAATTTGTCACGCTGTAAAGAATGGTTTAAAATTGGATGAGACAAAATTTATTATGGTAAATGCAAATCTAATCGATTCGGTCTACTCCTCACAGGAAACAGTGGATTTGCTCATCCGCCAAATGGCTAGCCCGGCCTCTGTGTGGAAAAGGACCAAAGGCTCTATTGGAACCTCAATTGGTCGAGAATCTCTTGGTCTGGATGATCTAAAAAATATCGCTGAAAAATTGTAGTATGAATAATCTTTATACTAAAGTCTACAAAAGATTGGTGCATGATATGTACGCTCGTTTTAGTTTTTTACGGAAAAGACAACATATCAACAAATATAACGATTATATGTATTTGGATCGAAAAAATTCATTTCATGGAGATGAGATGTTGATGTTAATCATTAAAGAAATTTTTTCTCTTAATATAACTTCATTTGTTGAGACGGGGACATTCCTGGGTGCAAGTACATATTTTGCATGTACTAATTTTTCTGGTCCAGTATTTAGTTTTGAAAAGGTAGAAGAGATTTATGAACAGGCCAAGGGTAATTTATCTGAAACCAAAGCCCAACTTTTTTTAGAAGATTCTGCCCATGGACTTGCTAAGTATGTTGAACAGTTTGGTATTTTTCCTTTTTTTTATCTGGATGCCCACTATAAATGGGCAGAGCATTCGCCACTTCCTGGAGAATTAGAATTAATTACAAAATTAGAAAAATCTATAATTATCATTGATGACTTTAAAGTCCCCGGAACCCAAGATTATAGATATGATACTATATTTGATTTTTCAAGAAATCCTTGGTCTTACTCAAGTAAAGATTTGGACTTTGAATATGTTAATAAATACTTAGATAGAAGCAAGACATATAATTTTTTTGTCCCTGATTATCCAGATTCTGCTTATAAGAAATATAATGGATACCTTATTGTAATAATGGGTGATGTAAATAGAGATACGTTATCTTTTTTTGAAAGACATACCTACCTGAGAGCAATATGATTATTTATATAATAGGTTCGACAAATAGACCAAGCGGTGGAACAAAGGTCATGCACCAAATTGCAAATCTTTTCATAGAAAAAGGATATAAATCTTATGTTGTGGTAGAAGATGACTCTGAGTGTACATTTTTGTGTCATCCAGCGCCGTCTTTATCTTTTCAAGATTTCGAGAAGCAGATAAAGGCAGAAGATATTACAATTACATTTTGGACTTCACGAAAAATTGTTGAATCAATAGACAAAAAAATTAACTATAAAAGAATTTTATGGTATCACGGTGCATCTCTCCCGACAGGGAAGAATGCTCTTGGCGAATACAGCTTTTCAAAAGAGTCACCTTTTACACAATTTTGGAATGTAAGTAAGGTATGTGCAGAATATTTGGAGCAGAAATATTCTCTATCAAAAAAGATGGGGATAGTATATCCGTTTTTTGATACGGAAGAGATACAGAAACATCAAAATGACGTAGATAAATATAAGAGGAATGGAATTTTAATGCTGGCCAGAAGAGGAAAAAAATATATTGATTTAGTTAAGAAGAAAATTGGTTATAAGACTAAAATCACAATTTTGGAGCCGCCATATCATGAAGAAGAATTTTTTAACCTTCTGTTAAAACATAAATTTTTTGTTTCAGTAGATCCCGGCGTGGATAACTTTATATCAATAAATAGGATTTTTAAAAACGGTATTAAGTGTGCAATAGATAGTGATTTTAGAACAAAATACGTTAATCGGCATAAATGGATTGTGCCAGAAGGTCATCTATTGGGTTTTCCTATGCCTCCTATAGAAGCAGCATTGTTAGGGTGTACAGTAATAGGTTTTGCAATGGGTGGCGGTCTTGAGTGGATGAACACAGGCAATTGTTTTCTTGCCCACGATAGAGACAAAAAATCTCTGCTCGATAATATCCAGAAAGCACTAGGTGCTGATGAAACTACTCTCGAGATGAAGAGACAGTCTGCATATGAATCAACACAAAAATTCACACGAGAACACACGTGGGTTCAATTATCTAATTTATTAAATTTATAAGGTGGTATGATGGAACACAAATCAATTGAAGACGTAAAAAAATATTGGAATAATCGACCGTGTAATATTAGACATTCTGACAAAAAAATGGGAACCAAAGAATATTTTGATGAAGTAGAGCAGAGAAAGTATTTTGTTGAACCACATATTCTTAAATTTGCAGAATTTTCAAAATGGAAGAATAAGAAAGTGCTTGAAGTAGGATGTGGTATTGGGACAGACACAATAAGTTTTTTGCGCGCAGGAGCTCGGGTTACCGCAGTTGATCTCTCAGATGAATCGCTCAAGCTCGCACAAAAACGAGCAAATGTTTTTGGGCTAGAAGATAAGGTAGGCTTTTATAATGCAAATGCAGAAAGACTTGATGAAATTGTTCCTCTAGAAATGTATGATCTTGTATATTCATTCGGGGTTATACACCATACACCTCATCCAGAGATAGCAGTAGAAAATATAAAAAGATATCTTTCGAAAGGAGGCATCTTTAAAATAATGGTATATTATAAATATTCTTGGAAAGTTTTGTGGATAATTATACGATATGGGAAATGTCGATTCTGGAAGATAAAGGAACTCGTTCCAAAATATTCAGAAGCACAAGTTGGTTCTCCTGTAACATATTACTACAGCAGGAGAGACATAAGGAAATTACTCAAAGGGTTTGAGATTAAGGACATGTTTGTTGACCATATCTTTCCATATTCTATTCCAGAATACAAAAATTATATATACAAAAAAGTTTGGTATTTTCGTTTTATGCCTCAGCCGCTATTTCATTTTTTGGAAAGATTATCTGGTTGGCATTTATGTGTCACCGCTATAAAAAAATAACAGGTTACGTATTATGAAGAATTTGTCAATTATAGGCTTGGGAAAATTAGGCTCCTGTATGGCAGCAGCCTATGCAAGTAAAGGGCATAACGTCACTGGCATAGATATAAATCAAAAATATGTTGATGCCATAAATAATGGAGAGCCGCCTGTCGATGAGAAAGACCTTGCGGAATATATTACACATAGTCGTGGAAGGTTACGTGCAACAATTGACTATGACGATGCTATACAGAATAGTGAAATTACCTTTATTATAGTTCCTACACCAACGGATGAAACAGGTGGTTTTACTTCTCGTTATGTCCAGGAATCATGCAAGAGCATTGGGAAGGCTCTGCGAGGTAAAGAAGGTTATCATCTCGTGGTGCTCACAAGCACGCTCCTTCCAGGAGCTTGCGAGGAAGAAGTTATTCCTGTACTGGAAAAATTTTCGGAGAAGAAGTGTGGAAAAGACTTTGGTTTTTGCTATAGTCCTGAGTTCATTGCGATTGGTACAGTGGTGCATGATTTGTTGAACCCAGATTTTTTTCTATTGGGTGAATTTGATAAAAAATCTGGTGATGTACTAGAAGATTTTTATAATACAATCCCAGACAATGGCGCGTCATGCAAGCGCATGAATATAAAATCTGCCGAACTTACAAAAATTAGCATCAATTCTTTTCTTACCATGAAAATTACCTATGCTAATATGCTTGCTGAAATTGCAGAAAATATTCAGGGTGTGGATGTTGATGATGTTACGGGTGCTCTTGGCAGTGATAAGCGTATAGGCAAATACTATTTGAGGGGTGGCCTTGGCTATGGTGGCCCGTGTTTTCCACGTGACAATCGCGCATTTGCCTATATGGCAAAAAAAAGAGGGGTTGAAGTGCCATTTGCAGAGCGTACGGATGAATATAACAAAACTATAATTAATCGAGCCATAAGATTTATCACAGATAATATACGCAAAGACGATCCGGTTGGTATTGTTGGGCTTAGTTATAAGCCAGGTACATATTTTTGTGAAGAGTCACAAGCTATACATATAGCAAGACGATTGTCAGAAGACGGATATAAAGTAAATGTATTTGAACCATGCGGTCATTCCCATGCCAAAGAATTTTTGGGTGATAGTGTGTATTACTGCGGAGATATGCGTGAGTGCATAGAGGAGAGCTCTTTATTATTTTTGAGCAATATGGATAAAGAATTATTAGTTTTGTCACAATTGTTAAGCGACTATGGTAATAAGATTGTCGTGGATCCATGGCGCCAGTTCGACAAAGATGATTTTGCCTATAATGTGAAATATGTTACTTTTGGTAAAGGGTAATAGAAAAGCCAGATAGACATTTTTGACTAGTACTATGTTATTCAATTCTTTTAATTTCCTCATTTTTTTCCCAGTGGTCACACTGGTATATTTTCTTCTTCCGCACCGATTCAGATGGATGATGCTTCTACTTGCAAGCTGTATTTTTTATATGGCTTTCATACCTGCCTACATACTTATCCTGTTTGTTACTATTGTAGTTGATTATTTTGCCGGCATTATGATTGAAAATTCTGCCGACAGCAAAAAAAAATTTTATTTGATAGTCAGTATTGTTTCAACGTGTTTGGTTTTATTTATTTTTAAATATTTTAATTTTTTTAATAGTAGTTTTGCGTCCATTGCGAATTTTTTTGACCTGCGTTATCCTATTGGGATTTTTAATATAATCCTTCCCATAGGTCTTTCATTCCACACGTTCCAAAGTTTAAGTTATGTTATTGAGGTCTATCGAGGAAATCAAAAAGCAGAGAGACACTTCGGCATTTATTCTTTGTATGTCATGTTTTACCCTCAGCTTGTCGCGGGTCCGATCGAAAGGCCTAGTAATTTGTTACCTCAATTTTTTGAAAAACATAGCTTTGATTATCAAAGGGTCACGAGTGGCCTCAGATTGATGCTCTGGGGATTTTTTAAAAAAATAGTTATAGCAGATCGGCTGGCTGTTTTTGTGAACGAAGTGTATGGTAACCCGGGTAGCTATAACTCTATTTCGCTCATTGTGGCCACTTTGTTTTTTTCTTTTCAGATTTATTGTGATTTTTCTGGGTATTCTGACATTGCGATAGGTGCCGCGAGGGTAATGGGATTCAAATTAATGAGAAATTTTAGGACACCTTATTACTCAAAATCGATATCAGAATTTTGGAAAAGATGGCATATTTCATTGTCCACATGGTTTAGAGACTACTTATATATACCATTAGGTGGTAATCGTGTTTCAAAATTTAGAAATTATTTTAATATTTTTTTTATTTTTTTAGTTAGTGGATTATGGCATGGTGCGAATTGGACGTTCATTGTATGGGGAGCACTCCATGGCTTTTATATGGTAGCAGAGAAAATCATCCGCGGGCTTAAATCTTCAATGCCAAAGTTTATTTGGAAAAATTTAATACCATCACGTACAATAAAAATTTTGATGACATTTTTTTTAGTTAACTTTAGCTGGATTTTTTTTAGATCTGAGTCATTGAGTGATTCAATGATTATTATGAGAAAAATATTTAGTCTAGACTTATCCGGCATAAGTATTTTTTCTTTTAATAAAAACCAATTAGCTATAGGTGTGTGTGCTATATTAGTGATGGAGATTGTGCAACTTATACAAGAAAAAGGCCTTATTGACAACTTTTTATATAAAAGGCCAATTTTTGTCAGATGGGTGGTCTATTATTTGTGTATAATGGGCATACTTGCATTTGGAGAATTTAGAGCTCAAGATTTCATTTATTTTCAATTTTAATTATGGCTGTTTCACTGATTGAGAAAGCATATACAGACCAGATAAAAAAAGGTTCTGCGCTTGTTTATTTACGACGTCTCATTTTGTTTGTTCTTTTTTTTGTAGTTCTTGATATTGGGGTACCTTTTTTGTATTTATCTGCTTTAAATCGGTTTAATTTGAAAAATAATTATAACATTGAATATGCTGATGTCCTCATATTTGGGGATTCTCATGCATCCTTTGGCATTGACCCAAGTGTATTTAATGATAATGGTATTCCCACCATAAGCTATGCAAAAGGGGACCATTATTCAGAGTTTAACTATTATTTATATAAAAAAATCGTGGAAAAATATCAACCTCCTAAATCAATCATTATCTCAACCCCATACTTTTTCTTTAATGATTCACGCGAAGAATCTATCTTTTATCTTTTGGATCAGGCTGAGTTTTCTAAACGTTATTTTAAAAATCTATTTTCTTACGGGAGGAGCAACTTTTTGAACTACAATGAACTTTTTCAGGCCTTTCCATCTTTTTTGGCAAAGACGGTGCTACATCATCCAGATAAACTTGAAGATTATGGTTATGCAATTAACATCAATCCTCGTTTTATAAATACGGATCTTATTACTAATTATCATAAACAAGAAGGTCAAAAAGAGGTGCATTATATTGAGGATGGGTATTCAAAGAAGAATAAAAAAAATTCTCGTAGTTATTATTATTTTAAAGAATTACTCAAAGAATTATTTGAGGATGGGGTAACAGTATTCTTAGTTGAAACTCCAGAGTACGTGGATACTCAAAAAATGATTCACGGAAAAGAATTTTTTTATCAGGAGATAGAAGAAGAAATCAAAAATTATTCTAATATCTATTTTATTAAGCAATCTGATATGGTATCGATAGATCCGACGGACAAAAAATTATTTTTTGACTCGTCTTCTAACTCCCATTTGAGTTTTTATGGAAGTAAGATCTATACTGCCGAGCTCATAGATATAATAAACAAAAATCTGTATTATACAGAATTTTTAGATTTAAATAATTGACTTATCTCAATTGAAGGTATATATGATATAATGTATGGTGTTGTGTTTGTCACTAATCAGATTTTTCATTCGAACATATAATCTATTCTATGAAGAAAATCATAAAAAAAATTATACTTAAAGTCTTACTCTTTTTTGGTATAGAACGAAAAACGATTAATTTTTCCTGTATTTCGTTATGATGTATATTCACAAAAATGTATTTTATTGCCGAAAGGATTTTGCAGGAAAATTTCTTTTTAATTGGAAATTAAAAGATGAGTTTGGATTTTTTAAAAAATAATTTGTATGTCTGTACAGAAATATCCTAAAATTACCCTTGTTACAGTATGCTATAACCATGCTAAGTATGTTGCAGAAACTATTGAATCTGTATTGTCGCAACAATACCCAAATCTTGAATACATCGTAATTGATGATGGTAGTACCGATAATAGTTGGGATATCATACAAAAGTACAAAGAGAAGCTTACTCTGTGTGAACATCTGGATGGCTACAGAGATACTCCGACTACGGCTCTTAGCTATGGACTCAACAAAGGGGCTGGAGAAATCATGGGTTGGCTCAATAGTGATGATATACTTTTGCCAGGAAGTTTATTTCGTGTTGCTCAAATTTTTACTGATAATAAAGATGTCAGGTGGTTCACTGGAGTGGCTAATACCATTAATTCTGACTCGCAACTTGTAGGTACACAAATGTATTTGAAGAATAAATATGACTTTCTTATTGGTGATTGGAGGATCATTCAGCAGGAGTCTACATTTTGGTGTAGATCCTTATGGAAGGAGGCAGGCAATATGTTATGTGAAGCATGGGCGTTCGACACAGAACTATGGACGCGCTTTTTTATGTTGACAGACCACTACCATGCTCGTGTGTCTATTGGAGCATTTAGAAAAGGTATGCAGAGCAAAAGTGTAAGTGATCAACATCTTTTTTTAAATCCAAATAAAAAATGCTTACGCAAGATGAGAAAACATACATCACTTGAAGATCGTATGTTGAGCGTAATATATTGGATCTGCAAGAAAATTTTGTGGCCGCTTCTCAGCATTATCCCTACCAGATTTTATCGTTTTATTCCCGTGCTGAAGATTTTTGTATACAAGACGATTGAGTATTCATTCATAGAAAAAAAATGGGTTACGGGATCGTGCCATCCTTTTAGAGGTCATTAATATGCCAACATATAAATCAGATATGCAACGTATAGGAAGGTTTTTTCTTTTTTTTGTGATAGGTGTGTGCTTATTCATTCCTTTTATAATACATCCATTCGCGATAAACATTTATCCAGATATCGGTTCAGAGTTGTATGACATTATTTCTCTTTATAATACCTCTTTTTCTTTTGGCACATCTTATGAAGCATTAAGTGATAATGTTTTTGTAACATTTTTGAAAAATGGACATGGCATCGCACGGTTTATTGTAATGTTTCCATTATTATATACTATCGATTTGTTTCATATTGCGATAAACAGTACAACAGTCTTATATCTTCAATTACTTATACTTATTATTTTGTATACATTTGTATATCGGGCACTAGCGCACATATATGGGAGTTCCTGGTCTATAAAATATATTATTCTACTCGCGACAATTCCTTACTTTGTTATGCAAGTAAAGGCCGGCTGGTGGCAAGTATATACATATGCATTGTTGGTTTTTTCGTTACGGTATATGCATGATTTTTTATGTACCAAAAAACGCTCTTTTTACATATTATTTTGTTTATGGCTTTCTCTATATATATTATCCAACCCAGGATTTTTATTTGGTATATTATTCCTGAGTATATATGTGTTGTCATATTATATTCGACAGTATACAAAACCAAAAGTCGCATTGAAGAATTTGTATAGTGAGATAATAAAAAATGTATGGACGTTGGTGCCATTATTTATAATTTGTGGACTTTTTGTTGTGTCGTATATAAGCGCACATTTTTTTGGAATAGAATTCGGTGTGATGGGAAAAGTGTTTGCCAAGACGAGCTCTGTAAGTATGCACGATATTCAAACATATCTGTTCTTTTTTGCTCATCAGCTTGGCCTGTACAGTTTTGTGGCTTTTGTTTTTTTTGCCATAATTTTGGTTTGGAGTATAAGAAATGTAAAGAGTATATATAAACAAGATATACTTTCGTTCTCCTCGTTAGTTTATATTATTATAGGGTTGTTACTATTTTTATATATAGGACGTAATGCTTCGACCTACACATACGAGTTGTTAGTTCCTGGTATCATTTTGGTCATTACTGTTATAGATAAATTTTGGAAATCACGGTACACATTGCTGGTATTTCTGTGTCTTGTGGTTGGAACATACATGCAAACTTTTTTGTATGCTGTTCATTACCAGCCCCCAATATCTTTTTTTACAAAACAACATGAGCTATTTGTTTTTGATGATGGGTATAGAGATATCTGTCGATCCCTTTGGTGCTCATCATATTTTGGTTCACCTACAAATATAGGGATCAAAACATTGGGATATGTATTGAGACATGATATGGAGATTTCTCCTATATCATATGAAAGTCGTGACGATTATTTCGTACAAAAACCAAAGGAAATTTTTTTTGCTTCGTTTGGGCAGGGGAGCCTTATTCATTTAGGAAGACGGGTAACTTTTAAACTTGAAGACATGAATAACCCAGATGTGGTAATTGTGTATACACCTTACACATTAGAAATTTATCCCGAATTACAACTAACTGTTGATAGAAGTAGTGTTATAGAAAAGATGTATACATTTGGGGCGTATGGATTGCATGGACTTGTAGTTAAAGGAGACAAGAATCTGATTGAAATATACCAACGCAGTTATGTGGGTGAAGTAACAGCATATGATATCGAAATATACGATGTATTATTTGATCAAACATTTGCCCACCTCGATCACTTAGCAATAGATTAAATTTTTTTATGACTCCCGACATATCCGTAGTTATTCCAACGTATAATAATGAAAAGACGATACATGTGGCGCTTGAATCTATTATGAATCAGACAATGTCAGATATTGAAATTATTGTGGTTGATGATAATTCTACTGATGGTACGAGTGATGTAGTACATGAATTGAAAAAGAAGGATGAGCGGATTATATATTATAGACTTACTCCAGATGATCCAGAATACAACGCATATAAATATGATGGGGTAGGCAATAATATTGACGCTGGTTTTAGCGCTGTTCGCTATGGGTGGCGCAGGGCACGATCTCCTTGGGTTACCAAGCAAGATGCCGATGATTTTTCATTGTTAAATAGGTTAGAAATCCAATTAGAGCTTGCGACACGATATAATGTTAAACATCTCGTCACTGGATGTTTTTATGCCGATAAAAAATATCAAAATAAAAAATTCGATTTATTTTTATTTGAAAGAGATTTTTCACTGGAGAGGTATATAATTGGCAGCTCTGAGCTGGCTGACATGGCACGTGAGGCGCGGGGCCTACTGGCAGGTTTGCCCGACATACTTTTTAGACATATACCGTTTTCACTAAAAAATAAAAAATACATACATAAACTTTTTTTCAATAAATTATATCCATTTCCTGGTGCAGGCAACAATCCATTAATACGTACTGAGATTGTAAAGAGGATAGAGGGGCGTGAACGAGATATTCGTCGTTGGCCGTCTTTGCGTGGCCGTGGTTGGGATAGAGACCATAATTTCCGTATTGCACTTGCATATAAGAGTTCTATACATATAGATGTACCATTGTATGGGTGGCATACTTCCAAACCCTTTGATAATTATGACTATGACATTAGTAAATATATGATATGACTGTGTATATACATTATTTGAAAAAAAGGTTCGTGTATGTTAGATTACAGGAGTCTTTAGACAATTAAATTATAGCTATATGGAAGAGATAAAGGTAAAGAAAACAGGTATTATAAAATTACAGTCAATAAAGGATGGTTTTGACGGCGTTTTGTCAATTGCCGAATGTGGTAGACAAATCCCTTTTGACGTTAAGCGTACGTACTATATTTATAATTTGATAAATCACAGAGATGTCATACGTGGCAAACATGCTCACAAATCTTTGAAACAAGTCATTTTTTGTATCAACGGTTCATTTGTCTTATCTCTTGATGATGGTACTAACAAGCAAGAAATAGTCATGGATGATCCGACTGTTGGTGTATATCTTGGACCAGAATTGTGGCATACTATGACGAATTTTAAGAATAACTGTATTATGCTGGTGTTAGCTTCAGACTGGTATAATGAATCTGATTACATACGGGATTATGAAGAGTTTTTGCAATATATAAAAAGATAATATGATTCCATTCGTTGATTTTAAGGTTCAATATCATGATCTTAAAGATGAGATAGATGAGGCAGTGCATCGCGTGCTTGATAGTGGCTGGTATATTTTGGGTAACGAAGTAAAAGTATTTGAACAAGAATTAGCCTCATATATAGGTACCAAATATTGCGTGGGTGTCGCATCGGGAACAGAAGCTATAGCCTTGAGTCTACTAGCCGTAGGCGTTAAGCCGGGAGATGAGGTTATTACGACTGACATGACAGCTTACCCCACTGTCACTGGTATTGTCCAAGCTAATGCTGTACCGGTTCTTGTTGATATATTTTATGAGGATGGATTGATTGATTCTTCAAAAATTGAGCAGTATATCACACCAAATACAAAGGCAATTGTCCCTGTGCATTTATATGGACAAAGTTGTGATATGGATGCCTTGAGACGTATTGCCCAAGATCGTGGAATTTCTATTGTTGAGGATTGTGCTCAGGCAGCTGGGGCCAGTTACAAAGGGTCAAAAGTAGGTTCAATGGGTACTTGTGGGGCATTTTCTTTTTATCCCACCAAAAATTTGGGTGCTTATGGTGATGGTGGTGCTATCACTACCAATGATGAAAAATTGTATGAGACATTGATTTCCATGAGAAATTATGGGCAGACATCTCGATATACGCATGACAGTTTTGGTATAAATAGTAGGCTTGATGAAATACAGGCTGCCATATTGCGCGTGAAACTTTTACACTTAGATGCCGATAATCAAAAACGCAGAGCCATTGCACACGCGTATCAAAGCAATTTACATAAAGTAGTTCCTCTTGTAGAACGTCCGTATGGTGACAGCGTGTACCATTTGTTTGTCGTTAAGACAGGTTCGAGGGATGCCTTTATGAAGTTTATGGAAGATAGAGGAATTAAAACACTAATTCATTTTCCTATACCAAATCATGCGCAGAAAGCTTTTGTATGGAAGATTGGAGATGACTATCAACAGGCGTCACGTTTTGCAGAAGAGATTGTCAGTATACCTATATATCCAGAGTTGACAGATAGTCAGGTAGATGAGATCATCTCCGTTATTAATACTTTTGGTGATTAATTATATGCGTATTTCTATTATCATACCAGTATATAATGGTTCACAAACCATAGGGCGACTTGCAGAAGAATTGATTAAGCAGGTAGGTAATTCATATAATTTGGAGATTGTATTGGTGAATGACTGTTCGCCTGATAATTCAAGAGATGCATGTGTAGAGGTACAAAAACGTTTTCCCCAACATATAAAATTTTATAGTTTAGCTAAAAATGTTGGTGAACATAATGCTGTGATGGCGGGACTCAATAAGTGCACAGGTGATTATGCTGTTATCATGGATGACGATTTCCAAAATCCTATAACCGAAGTAATAAAGCTTATTAGGTATATTGTTGAACGTGGTTTTGATGTCGTATATACATATTATGAAGAGAAGAAGCATTCGCGTTTTCGTAATTTAGGGAGCACTTTTAATGATAGGGTTGCAAACGTAATGCTTCGGAAGCCAAGAGGTTTATATCTATCAAGTTTTAAAGCTATAAATCGTTTTACCATAGATAAGATAATTTCTTATACATCACCGTTTCCTTATGTTGATGGACTTATTTTGCGTACCACTTGTTATATAGGGAAAATCAAAGTGGAGCATGTTGCTCGCGAGGTAGGAAAGTCAAATTATACACTCAAAAAATTGGTATCATTGTGGTCCAATATGTTTATCAATTTTTCGATTTTACCACTAAGAATAATGATCGTGGTTGGATTTTTGTTTGCGGTAGGAGCCTTTATTGTCGGGTTATTTGTTGTATATGAAAAATTTACTAATCCATCTTTGCCTTTGGGGTATCCGTCGCTTGTTATTGCTATCTTGATGTTGTCTGGTATTCAGCTTATCTCTATAGGTGTCATGGGTGAGTACCTTGGCCGTATGTTTTTGTCACAGAATAAAACTCCCCAGTATACAATAAGAGAGTCATTTGAATAAAATTACATGAGAGAAAATGAATATAGTAACATGTTTATACATGAAGAGTCTTATTGGTGGTATAGGGTTCTTGATTCACTTGTTTTGTTTTACGTAAAGAAACATATAAGAAGTAAAAAAAAAGATATCTCTATGCTTGATGCTGGGTGTGGTACAGGGAGAATGATGAAAAAATTATTAGTGTATGGAGATGTTGAAGGTTTTGACTATGCACCCGAGGCAATACATTTTTGTAAAAAACGGGGTCTGACAAAAGTTCAACAACAAGATATAAATACGTGGCTACCTGTTTCTGGTATATATGATGTTGTTATATGTCTTGATGTCCTTTATCACCAAGCAATCATAAATGATGTGCAGGTGCTTGAGTCTATCTACCATTCACTAAAACCTGGTGGAATTGTGATACTTAATGTACCAGCTTTTTCTTTATTAAGACGCAGACACGACAAGCAAGTATTTGGTGCTCGTCGATATCGTAGAAAAAGTCTAAAAAATAATATGAAAGGTATCGGTTTTGATATACAAAAAGCCACTTATAGACTCCCATACATTTTTTGTATATTGCTTGCAAAGAAGATATTTGAATATGTAAAAAGAGATATGAACGTACGATCGGATTTGCAAAGACTTCCTAAAATAATAGATAGGTCGTTATATGTAGTAGGTATGATAGAAAATAGACTTATACCTTTTATATCATTTCCTTTCGGTAGTTCTTTATTTATCGTTGCAAAAAAATGAAATATTTTTTGAATAGACAATTTATACTATTTATTTTAATTGGTGGTTTTAATACCTTGCTTGCTTATGGAGTTTATTTGGGATCTCTTTATATATTGTCTATCTCATATGTATATGCGCTTGTGGCTGAATATATATTTGGTACTATTAATTCCTATGTGTGGAATCGTTACCTAACATTTCATAGTAGGACTACACACAGAAGGGCATTTAGTAAGTTTGTCTTGGTGTATATAATAGTATTTGGTTTAAATTATGTGTTGTTATATATATGTGTTGATATATTGATGTTTCGTGCTGGGATCAGTCAATTTTTTATTTTGGCCTTTATAGCCCCCGTTTCTTTTTTTAGTCATAAATATTGGTCTTTTGAATAATCTATGTGTGGTATTACAGGAGTCTTTAGCTCTCAAAACTTACAGAAAGAAAAGTTGGACAAAGTAATGCAATATCTTAATAAGAGGGGACCAGATGGGCAGTCCACTGTTGGATATAAACATTGTGTGCTCGGTCACACTCGTTTAAGTATTATAGATTTGAAAACAGGGACACAGCCGATGTCCTCATATGATGGAAGATACACAATTGTATATAATGGTGAGTTATATAATTACAAAGTTTTAAAGCAACAATTATCTTTTTCATATCGTTTTGTTACTCAGTCAGACACAGAAGTGTTGTTGGCTGCATATCATGTGTATGGAGTAGATATGTTAAAACATGTGGAAGGCATGTTTGCTTTTGCAATATATGATACTCAAAAAGAGACACTTTTTGTTGCTCGGGATCCTATTGGTATGAAGCCGGTTGTCTATGCCTATGATGATCATACATTTTATTTCGCTTCAGAACTTAAAGCAATCTTAGCACTGCTCGAAATTCCACAGGAAGTGGATCTTGTTGCATTATCAGACTTTTTCACTTATAAATTTATCCCAGCCCCGCGAACTATTTATAAAAATATTCTAAAGTTAGAGGCTGGTCATTATCTGTTCATGCGTATGAATAGCTCATCGTTGGATGTAACTCAAGAATTATACTGGGAGCCTAAATATAATCCAACCATAAAAACTTTAGATGAAGCAACAAAAACTTTATCACATATTTTTGTCCAATCTGTAAAAGATCATTTAATCTCGGATGTTCCCATAGGAGCATTATTAAGTGGGGGATTAGACTCTTCTAGCATTTTATGGGCTATAAAGCAAAATATACAGGATGTAAATACTTTTACTGTTTATGTGAAAGATGGAAAAAATGTTGATGAAGATATATTATTTGCTCGTAGAGTTGCCCGCCATTTTGGGACGCACCATACAGAACTTTCAGTTACTGCCAAAGATTTTATAGAACATGCACAAGAAAGTATGCTGTACTTTGATGAGCCTTTTGCTGACCCAGCCAGTATAGCCAACTCATTGATAGCCAAAGAAACATCAGAACATGTCAAAGTTGTTCTTGGTGGCGATGGAGCGGATGAGACATTTTTTGGCTATACGAAATATATACAGTTATATAGAAAACAAGCGTGGGTACGCATAATTCGTAGTTTTCAAAAAGATTGGATATTGAAATATTATTTTGGTTTTGACAAGAAATTATTAAACATTGTCAATAATTATGATGAAGCATCTCTTGCTCTGCTTGATGACATATATTATAGTACCCCATCGTTGCAGATGCGTATGTTTGATTTAAAGCATACACTACCAGATTATTATTTGAGAAAAACCGATGCTATGAGTATGTTACATTCTATCGAAATGCGCGCTCCTTTTTGTTATCGTCCCATGGTAGAGTTTGCTTTATCTATAGATCATAAGGTACATCTGTCTCATCCACAGGGGAAGGCGGTATTACGTTCATTCATGTCAGATAAAATACCAGGGTATATTTTGACGAGAAAAAAACAAGGCTTTGTTAGGCCTGTACATACACTTTTGTCGAGTGACAAAGTTATATACATAAAGAGAACACTCAAAGATTGTCCATTTGTCAATACAGACTTCGTTACATATGTGTTAGATAATGCGCATATATATAGGCTCATGTATTGGAAATTGCTTGTGTTTGCTTGGTGGTTTGATCAGAATCGCACGCATATAAATTATTAATATGGGCAAAATTAAGATATTATTTGTATTTCGGACGCCGATGGAAAATATTGGTCTTATTAATGACGAAAAAGTGAGTGAACCTTCAGAGTTTTTGTGGGGTATGAAAGATCTTGATCGGACGAAATATGAGGTACGTTTTATAAATGCCCCTCGCTTTGGCAAACGCACAGGTATTCGCAGATTTACATGGTTTTTTGAAGTGGCATTTGCAAAATATACTCGTATTGGTCTGCCGCTCGACATATATTTGAAATACAGGAAAGATCTACTGTGGGCTGATGAGATAGTATGTACCTATGATCAAGTATCAGTAGGCATATTGTTCTGGAGGCTATGTGGCGCGTTGAAGGGTAAAAAAATTCATGCGATAGTAATGAGTTTTTCTGAGCGTATTAAGTATTTTGAACATATCCAACCGCTCAGATGGTTTGTGTCCGCATTACTCAGACAAGCGAACTCCATACTCACCCTTTCGGAAGTTGCGTCAGATACGTTGGCTCTAAAATTTAAATTAGATCGTAAAAAGATATATACATGGTATTTTGGTATAGACACCAGTTTTTGGGTACAGGAACGTCACGACGTGATTTATAATATTATGTCGATCGGAAATGATATGAATCGAGATTTCGCTACGCTGATAGGGGCACTTCGATACGATGAAAAGGCGGTGTTTATTACAAATAAACATGTTGAGTATGATCAAGAAAAAAAATATATTACTATACTTTCGGGAATATCAAATGCTGAGGTACGAACTTGTTATTCACAGTCTACCATAGTGGTTATACCTAGCTTCCCATTACAAACAGAGTCTTCCGGTCTTAGTTGCGTTTTGCAGGCGCTTGCGTGTGGAAGACCAGTTATAGTGTCTGACGCACCACCATTTAGAGAACTTTTTGAAGATGAGATACATTGTCTTTTCTATACCCCAGGATCTGTAGAAGATTTGCGTAAAAAAATTGATTTATTAAAAAATAATGAAGATTTAGCAAAAAAAATAGCAATACAGGGTCATAAATTAGTTTTGGAGCGTTATACTTGCAAAGTCATGTCTGATCAGCTAAACTATATACTCAAACTTAGCTAACATTATTTATGAACATCTTATATATCGGCTCTGGTTTTGTCGGTGCATGTTCTGCAGCAGTATCGGCCGCGAGCGGGCACAACGTTCTTGTTTATGATGTTGATAAAAAAAAGATCGACATGCTTTCTTCCGGAGATCGTGATACCATAGAGTCTTGTTTATTTGAAAAAGGTCTTGGAGATCTCCTTGTCCGTAATCAAGGACGTATTGATTTCACCACAGATTATTCTAAGGTAGAAGGCTTCCTTGATGTATGTGATGGAGTTTTTATGTGTCTTCCTACCCCAGAGATAGGAGAGACTGGAGAAAGCAATTTGACGTATTATTTTGATGCTGCCGAAAAGATTGGGTCTGTCCTTGCAAGACGCAACAGCGGTATGCAGGAAAAATATGTAGTTATTGTCAACAAAAGTACTGTGCCAATTGATATGGTAGATAAGACACAGGAAATTATGGATAGGGCAGGAGTAAAAAATTATGGTGTGGTTTCAAATCCAGAATTCTTGGTAGAGGGCAAAGCCATAGAGGGATCACTGAGTCCAGACAGAGTCGTTGTAGGCGCGTGGCACGAAAAAGATTTTGAGATAATGCGCCGTATGTATCAGCGATTCTATGACTCCCCGACTGTACAATATATAGAAGTAAATCCCAAGGAAGCCGCTGCAGGAAAGTTGCTTGCTAATTACACACTGTTCAATAAGCTTGCTATTACGTTTGATGTCATCGGTCGTACATGCGAGGCTTTTGATAATATAAGTTATGAACAAATACGAAAGGTTTTGAGTAGTGACCCACGTATAGGTTCATGGGGGTTGTATGATAGTTTGTATGCAGGTGGAAGTTGCTTTATAAAAGATGCACGCTCTCTGTCTCATCAACTACAGACTGCGGGGTATGGAGCAGTTCTAGTGAACGAAACCTATGTGGCAAATAAGCGACAGCTGGAAACGTTTATTGGACGTGCAGAAAAAGAGGCAGATTTTGAGTGGGAAGGAAAGACGGTGGCACTTGTTGGTACAGCATTCAAGCGTGATACTAATGATATACGTAATTCTCCTAGTATTGATATCTGTTATTATTTACAGGAGCGTCTTGTAAAGAATATATATATATATGACCCTGCGGCAATGGACAACTTCAAGCTTGTCTTTCCAGAAAACGAACAGTATCATTATTTTAATCATGAATTTGACGCAGTAAAAGATGCTGATGTTATTATTATAGCAACTGACTGGCCTCAATTTAGAGGATTAGGTGATAGTATTATTACTGAATTAAAGCACAAGCCTCTTATTATGGATGGACGCAGAATGTTACAGCATCGATATATTGATTTGCAAAAAGCAGGATTTGATATTATTGCCATCGGCTCTCCATTTTTAAAAGGTAAAAAATAAACGTATGTCACATTATCTTGTTACCGGGGGTGCCGGATTCATAGGGACAAATTTGACAAAACAATTGCTCGCTGAAGGGCACCAAGTTCGTGTTTTGGATAATTATGCTGGTGGTAAAAAAGAAGAACGATTTCAGAATGGCGCTGAATATATCGATGGGGACATCCGCAAGATGGATGATCTCAATAGCGCAATGCAGAGCATAGATGGAATATTTCATATGGCTGCTCTGCCTCGGGTAACATTTTCTGTAGAGCATCCACAAGAAACACATGACGTGAATGTCAATGGCACACTCAATGTATTGCTTGCCGCGCGGGATAATGGCGTAAAACGAGTAGTATTTTCGTCTTCGTCTTCGACATATGGTGACCAACCACGTGAAGCATATCCTCTGGTGGAAGATGGTATTGTCAAAAGACCAATTGCGCCCTATGCATTGCATAAATACATAGGAGAGCATTACTGTAGAATTTTTTCAGAGTTGTACAATCTTGAAACGGTTAGCCTAATTTATTTCAATGTGTATGGTCCCTATGCTGATCCTGACGGTGCATATGCATTGGTCATAGCAAAATTTTTGAAACAACTTAAACATGGGGAAAAGATGACCGTATGCGGTGATGGGGAATATTATCGCGATTATACCCATGTATCAGATGTTGTAAGAGCAAATATCCTTGCTATGACAAAAGACAGCGTGGGGAACGGAGAAACAATTAATATTGGGAATAAAAATCCATATTCAGTGAATGACATTGTAAAATTGATGGGTGGTAATTTTGTACACGTAGAGGAGCGTCCAGGTGACGTACGCTATACAGAAGCAGACAACACAAAAGCAAAACAGCTCCTTGGTTGGGAGCCAAAGATTAATCTCGAAGATGGGATTAGGGAGCTCAAAATTGGGTGGGGGGTAGTAGGCTGATTCAAGCCAAGAATATCTAGAAATAATAAGATATATATAAAAAAAGAGCATGATACATATATGCTCTTTTTGATAGGCTGGTTTGAATACATTCATCCAGTAAATATGATTTTTAGTAGTTTTTCTCTGCTTTTTAGTAGTTTATTTTTGGTCAGCAAAAAATAAAGAAATTTTTGTTGTATAAAAGTGATACATATAGAAAGACAGATGACGAGTATATATTTAATAAAAATATAATTGAATTCCGCAAAGTGTAGAAAAAGGACAATAGGAATATGCCACAAGTATATCCATAACGTCGACGACCCTATAAAGTGTATTAATGTGCGGGATTTGATAGACTTTATTTTTTCAAAAATGTTTATATATTTTAATAGCAGGGTTGATATTAATATAGCGTATGTGGTGTAAAAAGAAGTTGGCGGATACTTGAAACGTCTGATGTCAAGGAGTACGCCGTTTTTGTCGTATGTGTACCATATCCCAACAACTAGTGTGATGACCAATATTAAAATAATAGATGAGGTTGTATTTTTTTTCATCTGTCTAAAAAATGTTCCATAAGTAAAAAATAGTAAATAGGGTATAAGGTAAAATAATGTTCCAATAAGTATAAGGTTTAAATTGTCATTGAGTTTGAAATATATTTTTGTGTATAAAAGAAATATTATTTCATATGAGACATACAAGATGGCAATGATGTGTAGTTTATTTTTAAATTTTTCTATTTTTTTTATAAAAAGAGGACCACATATTGCTATCATCAAGAATACTCTAATTATCCACACGTATCCGATGCCATTCCATAACAAATAGCTTGATAGTATCTTTGCTCCACCAAAGGGAAAAGGTATGTTTAATACGTGCGATGATATAAAGACAAGGATGAAAAAAAATGACAAAAAAATCCAGACAGGGATAGCGAGTCTAACAAAGCGATTTTTAACATAAGGAATTAATTTGAATGTATTTTCAGAAGTTGGCTTTGTTATGGCAAATACGTAACCAGATATTACCACCATGAGAGGAACGTCAAAACTTCTTAATTGGGAAATAAGAGCAGGTGGAGAAACATGTGCCAAGATTATCGCAAACAACCCTAGTGTTCTCAGGAAATCAATTGGAAAGTCGCGTTCTTTCATGACAACTTTTTATTCTAATGGGGGATTTTACTGTCCCATCCCTCTCAATACTACATTTATCGTTTTGAGTATGATAGACAAATCCAATAACCAGGATTTGTTTTTTATATAATATAAATCGTACTGCAGTTTTTGTAACGATGTTTCGAGTGTATCTGTATAATGTTGGTGTACAGCAGCCCAACCGGTGATGCCCGGTTTCACCATGTGGCGTAGCGCATAATAGGGCATGTGTGCTTCAAGTTTTTGTACGATTTCCGGTCGTTCTGGCCGAGGTCCTATAAGTGTTACATCTCCTTTGAGGAGATTCCATACTTGGGGTATTTCATCAAGCCGTGTTTTGCGTAATAATTTTCCTATCTTTGTAATTCGTTCATCATCTTTTTCAGCGAATTGTGCTCCCTGCGTTTCTGCGCTTCCGTCTGCAGCGAGCGCATACATGGTTCTGAATTTATATATCCAGAATATGTATCCATTTTTTCCTATTCTTTTTTGTCTAAATATGACAGGCCCTTGAGATGTGTAATGAATAAGAGGGATGATAATAGGTGATGTAATAAGGAGGACTACGCCGAGCGCTATGGCCGCAATAATATCTGTGAGTCTTCTGAGTTTGTCATACACAATATGTTCAGAACTGCGTATGTTTTTTATAAACCAGCCTTCTGAAAAGGTTGTAGGAGGTATACGACCGGTGAGTGTCTCATAAAAAGATGTAAGATCAATAATACTCACTGTAGAAAAGAGTAGTGAGTATATTTTTTTTGTTATTTCTTCATACATCTCGAGGTGTGGAGACGTGACTATGGTCGTGACATGGTATGTCTGTGCAATAGTGTCTATCTGATTGATATCATCAATTATTTTTATGTTTGGGTGGTCCGATGTTTTTGCAAGGTGTTCAGGGTCAATGAGAGCGACTACATGGTAACCAAGATTAGTTTCTTTGCGTAATATATTGAGTAATTCAGCAGTTTCGGCTGAGTAGCCAAGGAACATGATATTGGTTTGCAGAGTTTTTTCTCCTATGACGGCATTGTAAATAACACGCCATACATAGGCAAACATATATCCAAATATGACGGATAATATAAGAATTGTTTTCGGTGTGATGTAACGATTTGGTGTGATATAAAAAAATATAACACCTACAGCAAGAGAAAAGATGCTTGTCTGGATAATGCGTTTGTATAATCCAGCATCTCGGATAAGCTTCAAGTCATACAGGCCATTGATGTAATTGGCAACTATCCAGAACAAAAACACAAAAAAGAATAGTGTCATGTTTGATGTGACTTGCGCCACTGATGGGAGTGCAACAGATCGTGTGATAAGGCTCAGCAAAAATCCGCTGAAAAAAGCGATGAGGTCACCACTCGCTAGGATGAGCTGTTTGAACCGGTACATGTATTTCATGCTTATGTTGATTAAGTTTATATAAATTGATATACTAAGTTCATATAATTTATAGCATAATAAACACAAAAAAACAAGTGTTGTATACCTATGTTTAAAAAAATTCATGCATACATTTTTCTTATTTTGATTATAATTAGTGCGTATTTCCCTTTTCCTGCAATGGCAAAAATTCCCAATGATCCATATGCACTTCAGTGGGCGTATAATGATTTGGGTATATATGATGCATGGGACAAGACCACAGGATCCAAAGACGTTGTTGTGGCTGTGATAGACAATGGTTTTGACATGTTTCATCCAGATTTGCGCGATAATGTATGGAAGAACGAGAGCGAAATTCCCGATAATAAATTGGATGATGACCATAATGGGTATGTGGATGATGTATATGGATGGAATTTTCTCGATTATACCAATGATCCTCGTCCTGATGTATTGGGTCTAGATGCTGCTTCACAAGAAGAAGGTATCTATAATCATGGTACTATTGTAGCTGGTATTATTGGTGCAAAAGGCAATAATGGACGTGATGGTGCTGGCGTGAACTGGGATGTAAAACTTATGAATCTCAAGGTTCTTGGGAATGATGGTGTGGGAGATCTAGCTCCTCTCGCTGAGGCAATATATTATGCGGTAGACAATGGCGCTGATGTCATCAATGTCAGCATGGTAGGGAGTGGAGAAGTGGATGATGTAATTGAAGCAGTTACCTATGCATATGATCACGGTGTTTTTGTTGCTGCTGCAGCGGGCAACAATTTGACTTATTTGAATGAGTCTCCAAGATATCCTATTTGCGCAGATAATGACACAACGATTGAGAAAGTTGTCGGGGTGAGCGCTATTGACGAAGGACATCATTTGGCTATTTTTTCTAATTCTGGATCACAATGTATAGATATCACAGCTCCTGGTGTTGGTATCAAATCGACATTGTTTTTTTCCCCATTAGATGCACTGTATGATACATATTCTGTGGATGAAGGATGGGATGGCACTTCATTTGCAACTCCTTTTTTGAGTGGTGCCGCAGCACTTATCAAGAGCCTCCAACCTCTATGGAAGGCACCTGAGCTTATACGTGCATTGACATCTACAGTGCAACACACACCGGGTCAAGATGAAGTGGTATATGCCAATTTGTTTGGTGCAGGGTTGCTTCAAATTGATAAGGCAATAGAGTACGCGCTCGGGCAGCAGACAGATAGTCAAAAGCAAGATAGATCCAAGCAAGTTGTAGGGCCTTCTCTACCTGCGAGTGGTGAATCTCAAAGTCGCATGATATTTTTGGCTCCACTGACTGGTGAATATGAACGCCGCACACATGGAAATGAAATGACTGATATCGTGAGACGTATTGCGTTTGAAGGAGTCGAAGACATAGAACGTTTTGTTACACGCGATGGGCTTGTACGCTATGTAACTATTCGCAGTGGAGCACCTCATGAAAAAATTGTTAGTATTTATAATCATGAATTAGGTCGTCTTCACAAGTGGTCTATTGAGGGAGATGGCATATATGACATAACAGCGGGGGACGTGCTTGGAGATTATGAATCTGAAGTACTTATATCTCCTAAGCAAGCAAGTGAGACATACGTGTCTGTATATACACTCGATGGTCAATCATTACGTAGTATTGAAGACACATCACATGACGGCGCCTCGGTGAATGTTATATATGATGAGGTACGCGATATTTATGATGTTGTGCTTACGTACATATATGATGGTAGTACATTTGTTGAACGAATAGAAGGTTCTTCATTTGATACGATTGATGTATATTCTATCGATGGGGTCAAAGGTGATCGCATCATAGTGGGGGATATAGACAATGACGGTATAGATGAATATATAGTCAATTCTCGTGTAGGCAAACAAGCGCGTGCCTATATTATTGAACAGAGCGGAGAAGTTGTTCGCGATTTTAGAGTATATTTGCCACAGTACAAAGAAGGGGTATTTATGAATATTTTTGATTATGATGATAATGGCACCTATGAGCTTATAGTAACGCCACAAGTGAACGGCCAGCCAGTACGCGTATTTGATACTTATGGCAGACTCATAGAAGAGTGGTGGGCGCTCAATAGCAAGGATCGTGGCCCAATACTCGTCACTCAATTGTAATTCCTTATACTATTTATATGATTGGAGATACACCTATTTTTGAAAAAAAGAATGTTCTCGTAACCGGTGGGGCTGGTTTTTTGGGTTCCCACCTATGTGAACGGTTGCTCAAAGAGGCAAAAGTGATTTGCATGGATGATTTGTCAAATTCACATATCCAAAATATTCAGCATTTGTTGCAATATCCTGATTTTGAATTTATTAAATATGATGTCAATCAACCCATTGACATCAATAGTTTTCCTGAGCTTGAAAAATTCAAAGTTAGATTTCAGGGAATTCAAGAAATATATCACCTTGCATGTCCTACAAGCCCAAAAAACTTTGAAGATTTGAAAATTCATTCCTTGTGGGCAAATTCTCGTGCCATGCTCAATACGCTTGATTTGGCCGTTGTTTATCGAGCAAAATATGTATTTGGTTCAAGCTCTGTTGTATATGGCGAGCCCACAGGAGAAGATCATATTTTTTCAGAAGATGAGGAGGGTATTGTTCAACATCTGTCTCCCCGTGGTTGTTATGATGAGGGCAAACGTTTTGCTGAGACCTGTATAGAAACCTATCGCCAAGTATATGGGCTTGATGCCAAAATAGCACGTATATTCACGACATACGGTCCGCGTATGAAATTGCGCGACGGATTGCTTATACCTGATTTTATTTTGAATGCACTTGAAAATAAAGATTTAGTTATTTACGGTGAGGGAAGTTTGCATCAATCATTATGTTTTGTATCTGATATGATAGATGGTCTCGTGCGTCTCATGGGTACTGATCCAGATATGTCTATAGTCAATTTAGGACTTGATGAACCCTATAGAATGCAAGAAGTTGCAGAAAAAATTATTGAGATGACCAATTCATTGTCGCATATTCGGTATGAAGATCCTTTGGTATTTTTGACCAAGAAAGGGCTGCCTGACCTGCGCCGTGCAAAAGAACAGCTGGGTTGGATTCCTCTCGTGAGACTTGAGGAAGGATTACAACGCACGATTGATTATACACTTGCCAACAAGGAAATGCTGTTGATGAATAATCATATTGGCTAATTTTGCCAGACTGTAGTTGAATACTATGTTTATCGCAATTGTACCAGCTCATAATGAAGAAAAGACAATAGGCTCTGTGGTGCAGAGTCTTTTTGAACATGTAGACAGTGTGGTAGTGGTAGATGATGCATCATCTGATGCAACAAGTAGAGAAGCAGAGCATGCTCAGGCGATTGTCCTGCGCCATGAAATTAATTTGGGACAAGGAGCTGCCTTGGAGACTGGACACACATATGCTCGAGGAATGAATGCTGATTATGTATTACATTTTGATGCTGATGAACAGTTTGACGCGGCAGATATAGATCCAGCCCTAGAGAAGTTACAAGCACAAGGTGCTGATATATTGTTTGGATCACGCTTTTTTGACAAACGTTCAAATATGCCTTGGTTCAAACGCCATGTGCTTGCACCTCTTGGTCGAATTGTGAATCTGTTGTTTGGTGCGGTGCAAGTGACTGATGCGCATAATGGATTTCGCATACTCAATAAAAAGGCTTTGGATAAGATACGGATCACTCAAAATCGGATGGCACATGCGACTGAAATTCTCGCTCTTACAAAAAAATATCATTTGAATTATATTGAATTTCCGGTACAGGTGACGTACCATGAATATGGCCAACGTGCAGTAGGAGGTTTCAAAATAGTTAGAGATTTGTTGTGGGGGAAGATCGTGAAATAGGTGTTAGGTTTTAGGTAAGCTTAGGTTTTAGAGAGTAAGTACTGGGTTGTGGATTGGGGAACGGGAATATATGCTCTCGCTTCTGAATTTTTTACTCATATATGTAATTTATAAGTATATGCTTTCAGTTTTTCAAGTGGTTTTTATACTTTTTGCATTATTTGCAATTGTAAGTGTGGTGAACAAGAGGAGAGAAAGTTCTTTGGGACCCAAAGGCATGTTGTTTTGGATTCTATTTTGGGTTGGTGCAAGCATAGTGGTCATGTGGCCTGAATCAGTTCAAATCATAGCACGTCGTTTTGGAATTGGCCGCGGTGTCGACTTTGTGATTTATATTGCGCTCGTCATTATCTTTTTTATACTGTTTAGATTACATGTTAAGTTTGAGGAGTTGAAACGAGACTTGACCAAAGTTGTACGCGATAAAGCGTTGGATAAATAAACATTTGTATGCGCATTGCTCACATCGTATCTACATACCCTCCTTATTTTGGCGGCATGGGTAATGTCGTGTTTCAGACTGCAAGTTATTTGGCAAATTATGGTCATGAGGTGATGGTTTTTACCCCGCAGTATTATGAACACAAAGAAATTCGCGCAAAAGACACCCCATCTGCTCGTACACATACACCGAAGCTTCAAGAGTCAATAGATTATGCCAAACGTCTCAAAATACCTATTAGTTATGGGAATGCGGCGTATATGCCCCAGATAAAACAGGAGCTTGACGATTTCGATATTGTGCATTTACATTATCCTTTTTTTGGTACGGCAAATATGGTGCGAAAATGGAAAGAAAAACATCCAGAGAAACCATTGGTAATCACGTATCATATGGATACGCGTAGTGGCGGGTGGAAAGGACTTGTGTTCAAATATTATGCATCATATTGGATGCCCAAAATTTTAGGGAGTGCTGACAAACTTATCGCAAGTTCTTTTGATTATATCAAGGTAAGTGATGCAGCAGGGTTATTTCGCGCGAACGAAGATAAGTGGGTAGAAATTCCTTTTGGTGTGGATATACATCAGTTTGAGCCACGGATGGTACAGGACGCTTTATTTGCACGCCATCGTCTTAATCCTGAATTGCCAACTGTGTTGTTTGTTGGAGGCATGGATGCACCCCATTATTTCAAGGGTATACCTTTGTTGCTTGATGCATTACTCTTACTCAAACAGCGTGATGAACGCATACAGTGTGTGTGTGTTGGTGATGGTGAATTACGAGAAAAGTTTGAATTGCGAGCGCAGGGTATGGGACTTGGAGAGATAGTTCGTTTTGTTGGTTCAGTTTCAAATGAAGAATTGCCATATTATTATAATATGGCTGATTTGCTTGTACTTCCGTCTATGACAAGGGGTGAGGCATTTGGCATGGTGCTTCTCGAAGCTATGGCAAGTGGTGTGCCTGTGGTTGCAAGTGATTTGCCTGGCGTCCGTACGGTTGCACGTGATGGGGGGATGGTATTTGAACCCGGCAATACCCATGAATTGGCAGATACCATTGCTGGTTATTTTTCACAAGATACGCAGCAAGCATCTTGGCGTCAAGATGTCCGTATGGTGGCTGAGCGCAAATATGCGTGGGAGCAGGTAGCAGGACAGCTTGATACTTTGTATAGAGAGCTTGTAGGATAGAGTATCGTCTGGTATACTTTGTATAGAGAGTAGTGATATAAAAATTTGAATATAATTTTAATCATATGGGTACATTTAAAAAAGGTCTTTTTGTAGGGGGATTGCTTGGCGCCGGACTCATGTGGCTCAACGCGACCAAGAAGGGTAAACAAGTAAGAGATGAACTTCTTGACTACGCAGCTGATGTGTATGGAGAAGTCAAAAACAAAGTAACCAGTTCAGAACAATGGAGTAGTATGACGAAGAGTAAATATTACCAAGCAGTAGAAGAAGTTGTGAATAAATATGCAGTAGAAAATGGACTTGTCGACAATATGCGGGACATGGTAGAAAAATTGGTCAAGGCTCAATGGAAAAATGTAAAAGGGGATAAGAAATAACATTGATTACACTGATTTTAATGGATTTTACAGATTTATAGATAACGATTTTAAAACCACCTGGAGGTGGTTTTATGTTATTTCGACTGTACCGTTTGTCGCATCGAGAATGATTTTTTGTCCATCTTTTAAAATTTTTGTCGCATTTCCTGTACCCACAATGCATGGTTTACCAAGTTCACGGCTTATAATTGCCGCATGGCTCAAAATACCACCTCTGTTTGTAATAATACCACATGCTTGTTTCATGAGTGATATATAATCTGGGCTGGTCATATCACAGACAATTATTTCATCGGGTTGGAGCTGGGTAGTTGAAATATGTTCTGGCATTACAATTTTTACTTTGCCTATCACCATACCTGGTGATCCGGTTTGCCCTGCAAGATGTGTAGTGATTTTGTTTTGAGGTTTATTTTTGTAATCCCTGTAGATTTCTCCTAGTACGCGGTTATAATCAATGAATTGTAAAGGAATAGTGACGTCTGATACGGTTTCAAAATATCCATTGAGGTATCTTTGTGTGAATTCAGCATGTAGTTTGTCTTTTAATTTTTTTTGGTTTGAGCTATCTGGGATGTGTAGGAAATGGATTATATATTTGAGATGTTCAAGCGCTTTCTCATTTGTTTCACTTAGTTTCCATATACTATAGTCATATGCAAAGGTTATGGGTTTTTTGTCATAAAATCCTTGGGTGAGCTGGTTATGACCACCAAACACCATTTCACCAAAGATGCCATAGCGGCTGATAACAAAGATTGTTGCCCACAATGGCTGGTTTGTAAAACTTAAAAAATTTAATTGGTAATTTTCAGGATCTACTTTTTGTTCTTTGAACCATTCAACCGACTGCGCAACTGTTCGTCCAACTGTTCTCAACTTGGGAGCCTCTTTTGAAAGAGGTAAGAGGCGAAGGCGACAGGTATTATTTTTTTCTCGTTCAAAAAATATTTTGAATTTTTCTGTATTATTCAAAACATCATCGGAATTAAAAATTTCTGGCTTGTCATAGGGGAGTCCAGTGATTTCATTCAGAGTTTTGAGGCGTGTCTGTCGCGTCAAGTCTTCATCACGGATATGTTGTGTTTTTTTATGCCCAATTTGTTCGAACCATTCGGGAAGCGAGATTTGTGTGTTATACAGTTGAGGTAAATTCATACGCGCTTACAGCCACTTTTTTTTGTTAAAAAATATCATCATGACAATAAATACAGAAGACATAGCCCCGAGCATAATCGGGAAGCCCCATATTGAGTGTAACCCTGGCATGTATACGAAGTTCATTCCATACAATCCAGTTAGAAATGACAACGGCATGAATATAGTAGTGATTATCGTCAAAATTTTCATGACGCTATTTAGGCGGTTGTTGATACTTGAAAGATATACATCGAGTAACCCAGATAGGATATCGCGGTATGTTTCAAGTGAGTCTATAATTTGGATGAGTCTCTCATAAATATCGCGAAAATAAATTCGTGTATTTTTTTTGATAAGCATTGTTTCGCTCCGCTCAAGCATGCTCACGACTTCGCGCAATGGCCAGACACTTTTTCTCACATGGAGGATATCACGCTTAAGTGTATGTATTGATTTGAGTGTTTTGGGATTGGGCGTCTTTACTACCTCATTTTCAAGTGTTTCAATGCGTTCTCCAAACGTTTCGAGCACTGAAAAGTATTTGTTGACAATAGAATCAATCAGTTCATAAAGCAGATAATCAGTATCAAGCGTACGGATGCGGGTATGGGATTTGCGGATTAGTTCACGTACCGGTTCAAACGTATCTCCTTTTATGCCTTCTTGAAATGTGAGGACGAATTTTGGCGCAGTAATGATGCTCACTTGTTCTGATTGTATTTTTTTTGTTTTTGGATCCGGATTCAGCATTTTGACAGACGTGTATATATAGTCGTCCATGAATTCAACTTTTGGCCGCTGGTTTAGGTTTTCAATATCTTCCAAAATAATAGGGTGAAGCTCAAATCCAAGCCCGAGTTTTTTCAAAAAATCAGCCGGTGGTACCCGGTCTATATTCACCCAGGTAACGCTTGGCGTATTTTTATATTGTATACAGTCAGATAAGCTGCCTGTATCTTTTTCTTCAAATTTGTCTTTATTATAATCAAATATAGAGATTTGATCTTTTTCGAGGATTATATGGTCTTTGGACGCAGTATGTTTGACAGGCATAAAATTGAGTAAAAGTTAAAATGCTGTATAGTCGGGCTAGGCAGACTCGAACTGCCGACCTCATCGTCCCGAACGATGCGCGCTACCAACTGCGCTATAGCCCGTCGCGTAAAATAGACTACCGTCTATCACACGACGAGAAGATCTAAAATCTCTACTCGCCCCGTGGCGAACGACAGTGAGCTTTATATTTAGCCCACTATAGTTTATTTTAGTCTTTCTTAAGCTTAAAATCAAGACATTGTCTGTTTTTATACAAATATGATAAAATACATAAACTTAAACATAATCTTATGAAATCCATTAAATCATATTTTGAGGAGGCGATTAAGAGCAATGCCTCTGATCTTCACCTTATCGGAGGTGAAATGCCGATGTTGCGTATACAGGGAGAACTTCAAGAAATGGACACGAAGTCACTTCCTGCAAAAGAACTCGAGACTGCGATCAATGGGGTTCTCTCATCTGAGCAGAAGAAGAAATTTCAAGAGAATCTTGAAATGGACTTTGGGTATGAAGTCTCAGGAGTTCGTTTTCGTGTCAATTTACACCGTCAAGATGGCGGTATTGGGCTCGCAGCTCGTGTAATTCCAAAAGATATACCGAGTCCTGATGTATTGCGTTTTGAGCCAGCGCTTATTAATTTTACCAATTTACTCGATGGGCTTGTCTTGGTAGTTGGACCGACAGGACATGGGAAATCTACGACATTGGCAAGTATGGTCGAAGAAATCAATAAAACCAGAAAAGCACATATTGTGACGGTTGAAGATCCTATAGAGTTTGTGTTTGAAGACAAAAAGAGTCTGATTGAACAGCGTGAAATAGGTACAGATACCCATTCATTTGCAGCAGCACTCAAACATGTACTGCGCCAGGACCCCAATGTTATTTTGGTAGGGGAGATGCGTGATCCGGAGACCATAGCAACTGTTTTGACGGCCGCAGAGACAGGCCATTTAGTGTTTTCGACACTACATACGTCTACAGCAGCAGAGGCAGTAGAGCGTATTGTGGATGTATTTGATGGGTCTCGTCAGAAACAAGTTCTTATTCAGTTGGGTGCAGTCTTGCGTGGGATTGTTGCCCAGCAATTACTGCCTACAGTAGATGGCAAACAGACTGTCGCACGAGAAGTTTTGGTCAATACATCTGCCGTATCAAATCTTATTCGCGAGAATAATATTGCGCAAATATATAGTGCTATGCAGACCGGTGCAAGAGATGGTATGGTCACTATGGAAAATTCAGTCAAGCAACTTTTGAAAGAAGGGCTTATATCAAAAGAGACAGCAGAGAAAAGAGTAGGAAAACAGAGGAGAGTATAATTTTGAATTTTAAGTTTCGAAATAATTTTTTTAAGTTTTTAATTTAAAGATATATGCGTAAACTAATCGTCAGTATCGTCATCGTCGTAGCTGTAGTAGCAGGAGGGTGGTATTTTTTTACCAATGTAGTAAATAGTGCATCTCCTGAAAAACTCTTGCAAAAGATGCAAGAAAATATGGCCGAGGTCAAGTCTGGAAAATTTAATGCACACCTAGTTTTGGAAGGTAGTTTTGCAAGTGATCTATTGCCTACAAAAGAATTAACTTCCATGATGGGTGGGGGTGGACTAGACGAGTCAGGTGATACGGCGAAGGAAATGAAACAAGGAAAAACGATTATTGATGCTGAGGGGGGATTTGAAAAAATAGAAAATGATGTTTCCAAAGGGAGTGTAGAGATAGCATTGAGTTATGAATCAGGTGAAGATACAGGGTCATTGTCATTGTCTACGCGCATGTTGGAAGATATGACATATATTAAGTTATCAAATGTTAATCTGCAGGCGCCAGAGGATGTGAAGCCCTTGTTGGACTCTATAAGTAGTGCTGCCTCAAACAAATGGATTGGACTTGAGAAGAAAGATGACGCAGTTAGCCCAGAAGGCCAGACAATTGCAGTGCAAGGTGAAAAAAAAGATGTTCAGGAGTTTGAAGATTTACTCGAAGAAGAGTCTCTTTTTATACTTGAACAAAAAACATCTAAGGAGACTATACGTGGTGTGAATACTGTCCATGTGCGTGCCAAATTTAATAAGGATGCACTTACTCGCGTATTGTTAAACAAGGAAAAGAAACTTAGAGATGACGAGATAGTCAAAAAACAAGAAATGATTGAACAATTGACCCGTTTAGATATTGGTTTGTGGGTAGGGGAAAAAGATGCATTATTATACAAGATAAGTATAGCCGGTCCTGTCAAGAGTGAAGCCGAAGGTATTGATGCGACTGTAGACGCCAATATAGAATTATATGATCATAACAAGCCAGTCAATGTCATGGCTCCTGATAGCTTTTCTTCATTTGAAGAGGTTATGCAACAAGTTGTTGGTGCTATGTTGTTTGGAGCATTTGGTAGCTTGAATACGATGATGGATACCTCTGATAATGCGGCTTTGGGAGACTCTATGACTTTTGATTTTGGTAGTTTGGAAGATTTAGATGGCACGGTATTACCTCAAGATGGCATGGAAGAAAACCTTGACGCGATTAATTTTGGCAACTAATCTTTCATGACATGAGACACGTACGCTCTCATAATAGCTTTGAACGTCCTGGCACACAGGATTCTCGAATACGCGCGGTGGGCATACTGTTCACCGTCGTATTTTTGTTTATTGTGTTTCGTCTTTTTGTACTTATGGTATGGCAACACGGGTTTTACACCGCGCTTGCTTCAGGATCCCATGATATATATGCGCAGCTTTTCCCTGAACGTGGGTCTATCTATCTCGAGTCGCAGGATTCGCAGGAGAGATATCCTCTTGCAATAAATAGGGACTTGTTTTTGATGTATGTTGATACGCGGGTAATTCAAGATGATGAGACGGCAGAAGACATAGCTGAGAAATTAGCTGAGTTGTTTCATTATGACGACGAAAAAAAGTTGAGTCTCTATATGCAGCTCAGTAAGCGTGACGATCCTTATGAGCCTCTTGAAAAAAAAGTAGAACAAGAAATTGCAGATATGATTGACGGACTTAAATTGCCGGGCATCCATTTTGTAAGGAGACCACACCGTTTTTATCCTGAGGCATCGCTCGCATCGCAAGTTATAGGTTTTTTGGGAAAAGACGCAGATGGCAATGACATCGGGAGTTATGGTATCGAAGGATATTGGAATAAAGAATTATCAGGCACGGGTGGTTTTCTTGAAGGCGCTATGGGTGCGAAAGGCGGATGGATACCGCTTGCCGGTCGTTTATTTGAACCAGCAGAAGATGGCGTAAGTCTTACATTAACTATCGACCGTACACTTCAGTTCAAAGCGTGTGATATTTTGAAACAACGGATGGATGAGTATGGAGCACAGACTGCTTCTTTAGTTATTATGGATCCGAAGACAGGAGCAATAACAGCTATGTGCTCTTTGCCTGATTTTGATCCAAATACGTACAATGAGGTTGAATCAATAGACGCATATAATAATCTCAACATATTTACTCCTTACGAACCTGGTTCTATATTCAAGCCAATTGGTATGGCTGCGGCTTTGAATGAAGAAATAGTAACACCAGACTCTTATTTTTTTGACAGTGGTAGCGTAGATGTCGGATGTACGAAGCCTATCAAAAATGCTGATTTCAAATCGTATGGTGACCAAACTATGACTGGCGTTCTTGAAAATTCAATAAACACTGGGATGGTGCATGTGGTTACCTCACTCGGCAAAGAACGATTTAGAGATTATGTGGAACGATTTGGTTTTGGCGTAAAGACAGGCATAGAGCTCAATACTGAGTCATCGGGCACTATAGACTCACTTTATCGCAACAAAAAAGACAAAATAGATTGTTACACAGCCACAGCATCTTTTGGGCAGGGCATTACCGCTACTCCTCTCCAAATGGTAAGTGCGTTTGCTGCTATTGCAAATGGTGGTACTCTTTTGAAGCCATATATTATCAAAGATGTTATATATCCAAATGGTAAGATAGAAGAGACAAAGCCGAAGATAATTAGACAGGTAATTGAAAAGAGAACAGCACAACTTTTGTCTGGTATGCTTGTTCGCGTAGTAGACGTGGGATCGGCACGATTAGGGCATGTGCCGGGGTACTATGTGGCAGGCAAGACGGGGACTGCACAGATTCCTGGACCGGGGGGTTATCTGGCAGACACAAATCATTCGTTCATTGGCTTCGGTCCTGTTGATGATCCAAAATTTGTAATGATAGTTAAATTTGAAAAACCCAAGCGTGCATACGCGTCGACGACAGCTGCACCTACGTTTGCAGAGATTGCCAAGTATATTATGCAATATTATCGGGTTCCACCAGATAGATGATTCGTTGACAGATGAGTCTATATACAGTATACTATGCTCGCTCTCTTTGTATTTTTTGAAAAGATATATACGCCGCCATCGTCTAGTGGCTAGGACGCATGGTTCTCATCCATGCAACCGGGGTTCAATTCCCCGTGGCGGTACTGGTTAAAAAATTCGAAATTATAACTATGACAGAGTAGCTCAGTCGGTTAGAGCGTAGCATTCATAACGCTAAGGTCGAGGGTTCGATTCCCTCCTCTGTCACAATATGAGTATAAAACTCCCATATTATGTATATTTTTTACAAAGTATAAAACATGGGAGTTTTTATATTGGCGTAACTAATAATATTGAAAGAAGGATAAAAGAACATAACCGTGGACAATCAAAATCTACAGTCACAAAAAGACCTTGGGAATTAAAGAAAATTGAAAAGTTTAGCTCAATCGAGGAAGCTTACCAAAGAGAACGTTGGCTAAAGAGACAGAAAAGCAGAATTATTATTGAAAAAATTATTGAAGATAAAAATAATATTGGAGAGTAGTCCCGATGTCAGCCTTGGGGCTGAATCGGGATCCCGAGCTCGCCTCGGGACTCAGTCGGTTAGAGCGTAGCATTCATAACGCTAAGGTCGGGAGTTCGATCCTCCCCTCTGACACAGTTTCATGAAAAAATAAAAAACCTCTCATTATGAGAGGTTTTTGTGTAAATTGTTATTCTATTTCTTCAACGCATCTTTCAATGCTTTGCCAGCTTTGAATTTTGGCACGGTGACAGGGGGGATTTGAATTTTTTGTGTTGGGTTTTGTGGGTTGACTCCGACGCGTCCTGCACGCATCTTTGCGCTAAATGCACCAAAGCCTGCAATATTTACCTCGCCACCGCCTTTGATAGTGGTGGTAACAATTTGTACAAAAGAAGCTACCATACTTTCTGCTTCCTTTTTGGATACTCCTGCTTTGTCGGCTATGGCCTGTGCCAATTCTGCTTTGTTCATATGTGTTCCTTATTCCCCAAGAAACTGATAGGTTCATGGGGAAGGTTAGAAGATAAATGAGATTACTATTACAGATTTATTGTATAATACATAGAAAAAGCTGTCAATAGAGGCATTTTTTATCCACAATCGTGTAAATTCGAAATTCTAATATCGAAATTCTAAATAATACAAAATTAATAAAGCACTAATACCACAAACAATCACGTTTAGAGTTTTGGTAATTTGAACATTTTAGTTTGTTTAGGATTTTTGGTTTAGAATTTAGGATTTGAAACAAAAACTCCCCGAAGGGAGTTTTGTATTACTTAGCATATTCGATGACGCGTGATTCTCGGATGACGTGCACTTTGATTTCGCCAGGATACTGAAGTTCATTTTCTATTTTACGAGCAATGTCTTTTGCTAGATTATATGCTTCGTAATCATCAATTTCTTCTGGTTTTACAAATATGCGTACTTCGCGTCCAGCTTGAATTGCGTATACTTTATCAATGCCTGCAAAACCACTTGCTGTTGCCTCAAGCTCTTCGAGACGTGCCACGTATTGTTCATACGTATCGCGACGTGCTCCGACGCGTGATCCAGATATAGCATCTGCTGCCTTCACGATCTGTGTGATGACGCTCTCAGGCTTGTCATCATGGTGGTGAGCAGCTGCATCTTGGATTTCTACAGGAAGACCAAATTTTTTGAGGATGGTTTCTCCAATTTCCGGATGACCACCTTGCGTCTCTTGGTCTACTGCTTTACCTATATCATGGAAGAACCCTGCTTTCTTTGCTGTTGCAGCATCTACTCCAAGCTCTTGTGCAATGAGTGCAGACAGATGTGCTACTTCGGCTGAATGGTTCAGAATATTTTGGCCATAACTAGTACGATATTTGAGACGTCCGACGATAGACACAAGTTTTGGATCAAGTCCTGTAATACCTAGTTTGTAGAGAGCCTCTTCTCCTGCCTGTTTGATATCGATAGCAAGTTCTCTTTTTGCTTCTTCTATGAATTCTTCGATACGTGCTGGCTGGATACGGCCGTCTTTGATCAATTTTTCAATTGCAATTTGTGCAACACGTCGGCGGATAGGGGAGAATCCTGAGACCAGGAGCATGTCTGGCGTGTCGTCAATGATTAATTCACAGCCAGTAAGTTTTTCAATAGTTTTGATGTTACGGCCGTCTTTTCCTATAATCCGCCCCTTCATTTCGTCACTAGGGAGATTTACTGAGGTCGAAGTTGTCTCTGAAGAATGATCAGACGCACATCGTTGTATTGCAGAGAGTACTACTTCACGAGCTTTAATTTCGTATTTTTCACTATTGGTACGTTCAATTTTCATGATGCGACCAAATAGATCTTCCTGACTTTGTTCTTCGACTTGGTGGATAATCTCTTCTTTTGCTTCTTCTCGTGTCATGTTTGAGATTGTTTCCAATTTTTTTGTTGCATCTTCTCGCAAGAGATCAACTTTTTGTTTGATAGCCTGTATTTCTTCTACTTTTTGTTGAAGATTTGTCTTTCGCTCTTCAAACTCCATAAGTTTTTGGTCAAACATGGACTCGCGTTCAGTGAGTCTTTTTTGCAATTGACCAAGCTCGCTTCTGCGATCATTTTCTTCTTTTTTTGAGTCATCAATTATTTTGATAGCTTTTTCTTTTGCGTGGAGCAAAAGTTCTTGCTCTTTTTGTTTTGCCTCATTGAGCATTTTCTCTGCTTTTGCTTCTACAGAGTTTGCCTTGGCTTTGCCCATTTGCACTCGGATGAAGTACCCAAGTCCTCCGCCCAGTATGAGCCCACCAAGTATGGTGACTATTAGTGTAAGTTCTGACATACATGTATATTAATTACGTTTAGATTAAAATAAAATTACTCTAGTATTGAGAGTTTGACATGTATATGATGACACGAAGAAGCTCGAGATTTTGGATCTCGTACTATTTGAGAGGTGCTATAGATGTATTTTTAGAAAGAAATACACTATATGAAAAAGAAAGGTTTTGAATTTTTAATTCCTTTTTTCTCATAATTTAGCGAAGTTTGATAATAGTATAGCTTGCATTCATATCTCTTGCATACGTGTAACTCTCGAACCTATATATTGAAATGCGTATTGAGTGTAGCAGGTTTTAGTGCTTTTGTCAATCTTTGTATTTCGCTAGTCTAAAGCAAATGGGTGTGGATAAATAAAAACAAACTGGTATGCAGTTTGATGTGATGAACCCGAGGACGCGTGTGCGCCAGGCGCGAAGAAGTCGCGCGTCCTCGGATTCGTGTAGTTCTGCTCGATATGTCGCAGGTCAGTCGCGGAGTCACTTGGGCCCGCGATGAGTCTCACCTGTTGTCGTCGAGCTCTTCGGGCGTCGGCACGCTGACCTCGGGGGCGATGAGGATGTCATCGACTGTCGCAAGAGGATCAGAGCCCAGCTCCCTGTCGAGAGAGTCCGCGTGGATGATCTCGACACCTCCATGACACATGGCCTTCGCGACCATGCGCAGGAGTGCGAGGTCATACGGGTTCGAAAGTGTAACCTGGAAGGAGTACTGCCCACGTCCGTCGTTCATCTTCTCGACGATGTCGACGGGCGTCTCGGCCAACCCGACCAAGGTGGCCATAATTCCCCCAACGTAGACTGGAGCATGGGGATCTTCGTCAGTGATTTTGTCGAGATCGACGATCACTTTCTGATTCTCATCGTCCTCCTCTTGGAGGAGGAGACCCGCATCGATCTGCCTGCCATCCGGGAGGAGCACGTAGAGTGTTTCCTCCATGTCGTACTGGTCGTCGTCAACCCAGAATAGCAAGCCTTTCGTTGTGAAATACACTTTTTTCCTTTGTCCGTCGCCATCGGGAAAAGTCGGCAAACGGACGTTCGAATCTAACATAGATTTTTGTTTTTGTCAATCCATCTTCAGCCCGATAATTCGGGGCTAGGCCGAATAAATAAAACCACCACGAGTAATCGGGTGGTTGTTTGGTCAATTTTTGTTCCAGATTTATAATTTCATGATGAGAGATTCTATATTTTCCCTTGTAATTTTTTTGGGATCAACCGTGTTTTCAATTTTATATTCCCCGATGCTCGTGCGTTCCAATTCTTCACAGTACGCACCGCAGTCAAGTTTTTGACCGATGTCGTGTGCAAGCGTACGGATATACGTCCCTGAAGAACATTGTACTTCAATAGTCAGTGTCGGCCATGAATATTCTAATATCTTAATATCCAATATCTCAATTTCATTTGATTTTCGTTTAATCTCTATTCCTTTTCGCGCGAGTTCATATAATTTTTTACCATTTATTTTTTTTGCAGAGTACATGGGAGGGGTTTGATTTTGTTTACCAAGAAACGATTGTACAACAATATGTATTTTTTTTAGGGTTAGTTTTGTTGATAATTGCTTCATTGTTTCATTGTTACATTGTTGAATTATTCCAGTACTATCGTAGGTATTGCTTGTCGCTCCACATCTGAGTGTTGCAATGTATGTTTTTGACAATGATTTGAATTCATCTAGCCTTTTTGTTGCTTCGCGTCCAACACCGACAATGAGAAGACCAGTAGCAAATGGATCAAGCGTTCCTGCATGTCCTACACGTATTTTTCTCTCTCCAGTAGCTTTTCGTGCAATGTTTCTAACATAAGCCACGACATCATGGCTGGTCCAGTTTTTTGGTTTGTTGATGAGGAGAAAACCTGAATGGAGGGTTGACATAATATGTTTTTTCGTGTATGCAATAGCTGGATTACGCGCCAGTAGGAGGCGCGAAAGGAGGAGACCGTGGAGGAATTCCGTTGGACCTGGCGTCGTGTAGCGCTCGTCCCGGCCGCCATCGTGTGGATGGCCTGGGACAAGATCATGGGCTCTGGCATCGAGCCGGCCTGCGTGGAGGCCTACGTCTCGGGTGAGTGCGAGACGGCTGACGACTGCGGCCACTGCGGCGCCGACGCCGGACGCTGACCCCGCCGGCCCACTTGTAGCAAGGACTTCGGTTCTTCGCTCCAAGTGGGCCGGCGGAAAGGAAAAGCTTTTTGAAAAAGGCTTTTTTTATTTTACAATTTTATAAACCCCGAACCAAGAACTATTAACTATGAACCAAGTACTCTAATATGATACAATACTCTCATATGAACGAAAAAAATTCAACAACCAAAGGCTGGGGAGTAATAGAAGGGACACATACTGAATTTTGGGATGCACGACCGGTCATCACGGGAGAGATGGCTACATGGAAGGACCTTTTTAAATTGTTTTTCTTTCCAAAAAAATTTTTGCTCTACCGATTTATCACAAAAGCAGTCAAGCACAAAAGTACGGGAGCACATGTGCGAATACTTGATGTTGGGTGTGGTACTGGCGCATCTGTTATTGAAATGAAGAAGTTGTGGGGCAAGCGTGTCGAAGTCGTGGGAGTAGATGTCATTGCTATGCAAATAGATGTAGCACGGAAGCGGGTCAAAGAATATGGTGTGTGGGCTGAGTTTCAGCATTACGACGGGAAGCGTTTGCCGTTTGAAGACGAATCATTTGATGTCGTATATACGTCAGATGTTCTTGGTCATGTACGCGATGTACCTGCGTGGCTTGATGAATTGTATCGTGTCTTAAGACCTGGTGGTAGGCTTGCCATGTTTAGTGAATCAAAATTGGGAAAGCATGCATGGATACGAAATTGTCTTTTGAAGCGTGGACTAAATATTGATCCACATGCCGAGTTTCACATTTCATTGTATAGCAAACATGAGCTTAGGGCACTATTGTATGAGGCTGGGTTTGATATAAAAAGAATGTACTCTACTTTTTGGGCTAAGTTTTTTGCCCACCCCGATGAATTATACGATGCCTTGCAACATCAGAAAAATTTTCCTATACTTAAATTTTTTAACAAGATATTTTTTTGGATTAAACAAAAGACACACCCATTTTCAACTGCGTTTTGGGAATTGTATGGATTGGTTGAGATGCTTACCGTAGGTAGATGGGTAGAGAGTCAGGGGTATATTGTGTTGGGGATAAAGTATCCAAAAGCCCATAAAATTAAAAGTCCATAACTAATTTTTTGCCCATTTTTTACCCTTGCACAACGCGCGTTTGAAGTGATATACTCATTAGGCTAAAATTATAATTTGTATATGTATGTCATATAATTTGTTGAATAAAGAGGAGGTCGACAAGCTCAAGGCGAATCAGCCTGAGCGTTTTAATCATGAGATGAAAGGTGGAAGCTATTTAAAACTGCAAAATTTAGATTTGACCCCTTTGGAAGGGATTGACGTTGACAAACTTAATGAAGCTGCGCGTATTATGCGTGGTTTTATTTTTTCAATGCTTGAAGCTTCACAATCAGGTCATCCTGGTGGTTCATCAGGCAAGGTAGAGCAGTTTTTTGGCATGATACTTGGTGGCGCATTTGCCTTTGATCCTCTTGACCCCAAGAATCCTGGCAGAGATAGACTGGTGTGGTCGGCAGGGCATTGCTCTCCAGGTCTTTATGCAGGTTTGACTGTTTTGTATGAATCTTTGAAAAAAGTTGGTCAAGGATTTGATGCTAAAAAATTACGTGCAGTTATGGCAGATGATCTTCCTCGTTTTAGGCGGCATGATGGTCCACAAGGCCATATTGAAAATTATTATCCCTTGAGTGATATAGCTACAGGTCCTTCAGGACATGGTATGCCCTCTGCTGGTGGTATGGCCATCGTGCACAAATCATCGGGTCTGTCTACCAATGTGTGGGCATTTATGGGAGACGCTGAAAGTGAGGAGGGTATGACGTATGAAGCACGTAATATATTGCACACAGTTGGAGCTGACAATATGATTGTCGCATTTGATTATAATCATAATGGTATAGATGGGCTTATTGAAGAAGTGGTTAGTAGTCCTATGATTAATCATTGGCTTGGGCTTGGTTGGAATGTGATAGAAATAGATGGACATAATATACTTGAGTGTATATATGCATATAGACTGGCAGAACAAAAAATATTTGATAATGGAAATCCGACTGTCGTTGTTGCACATACGCTCAAAGGAAAATGCTATGGTGTTGTAGAAGGTACTCACAAATCTCATGGTGCTCCGGCAAAACATGATGATTATGTGCAGGTGATGAAGAGCTTGAGGTTTGATATTCCTGGTGTACAAGGCGAGGCTTCAAAAGATATTGAACATGTACTTTCGCAGCTCACAAGTGAAGTCGCAGAATATATTTCAGAAAGATTAGATATTGCAAAGAGCTTGGTCAAGACAGAACAGGAATTAGTTGGAGAGATGAAGACAAAACTTGGAGATCGCCCATTGGTAAATCCTATAACAATTCGACGTCCTGATACGCTTCCTGCTGAATTGGTTTTTGAACAAGGTAAAAATACCGCAACTCGCAAAGCAAGTGGAGCATTTTTTGAGTGGCTCATGAAACAGACTGCATTTTTTTGGTCTGGGGCAGGAGATCTTTCTGGTTCCATATTGGTAAATAAGTCAGAAGATGTATATGGTGTTGTGAGCCGCAAAAATCCGTATGGACGCGGTATTCGATATGGCATTGCTGAACAAAATATGGCAATGATGGGCGCGGCGATGACTGCCGATAGGCTGCCCGGAGGATTTGCACCAGTGTCTGTGTTTGGATCATATGCAGTATTTAGCTCTATGATGTGCAATGCGATTCGTCTTATTCTCATAGGTAATCATTTGTATCCAGAACACAAAGGATTTTTTATATTACTTTCTGCGCATGATGGTCCAGAAACTGGCGAAGACGGCCCGACACACCAAGGTTTATATTGGATGAGTATGTATACCGCATACCCAGGTATCAAAGTTTATAAACCAATGGACGCGAACGAGACAGTGGAGATGTTGTTTTACGCGCTTGAAAAAGGTGAACCTATTGCTTTGTCAGTTGCTCGTCCTGATACACCAGTGTTTGTTCGAGGCGAGAATGCATGTTGTGGCCAATTTGTCCCAGAAGTGCGTGAAGCAGTGAATGGTGCATATATTTTTAAAGATTATAGAAATAATGGTAAAAAGAAAACTACCTTGGTAATCGCAGGAATGCAAGTTTTGAAAAATACCATTGATATTCTGCCTGATCTAGAAGCACAGGGGTATGACGTGAAATTGGTTGCGGTCACATCTCCTGAATTGTTTGAGGACTTGAGAAAGACAAATCCAGAGAAAGCACATAAGATATTTTCTGATGAGGACCGTAGCCTTGCAATTGCATTGCATGCTGGTTGGAAAGGATTTCTGTATCCGTTTTTATTGCCGCCTGATTATGAGAAGCGTACTATTGCGATTGACACCTATCTCAAATCTGGTTCAGTCAGCGAAGTGTATGAACTTGCAGGTTTGACAGCAAGTGACATCAAAGAAAGGGTAATTAAAATTTTAACTTGATAATTTGCATATCAATTATCTATAATTCTATGTCACAACTTCCCAAATTTCTCACTGACAAAAATTTAATTCCAAACGTCACTATCAATCCTGCTCTCAATTATCTTGGTACAGAAACTGCGTTTGGTTTTGGAGCAGAAGTAATTGCCGTTGAAGCATCAAAAAAATTTTCTCAGGTTTATAAATTTCATGTGGGTGATACTGGCCCAAAGACTCCACAGCCAATTATTGATGTTGCAATTCAAGCTTTGAAAGACAAACAAACTAAGTATGGCCACTTTGCTGGTTATCCTAAAGTACGAGAAAATATTGCCAAATATTGGAGTGAGTTGCGTGGAGTAGAAATTAAGCCAACTAATATTCTTCTAGAACCAGCTGGTAAATCACCAATCGAATTAGCCATGCAAGTTTTGGTTGCTCCGGGAGACAAAATTATTGTTCAAGATCCAGGGTATCCAGTTTATGAATCTTTGGCCGAGTTTTATCATCATGGTCAAGTTTTGCATTGGCAAGCATACAAAGATGAGGAAAAACAAACTTTGGAGTTTCGGGTAGGAGATTTGCAAAAACTGATTGAAGAAAATGAAGGTGTAAAATTACTCGTGATAAATACACCACAAAATCCGACGGGCATGGTGATTGGCAGAGAAAAATTAGAAGCTGTGGCCGATCTTGTTCGTCAATATAAGTTCTTTGTGATTTTTGATGACATTTATGATCAGATTACGTTTGGTGGACGTAAACATTTTAGTTTTATTTCCATTCCGGGCATGCTCGATTGGACTATTAATTTGAATGGTTATTCTAAGAATTATGCCATGACTGGTTGGCGGTTGGGCTTTGTGGTGGCCCCAGAATGGGTAATAGAGATTTTTGGTAGGTTGGCAATCAATAAATGGAGTTGTGTATCACGCGTTAATCAGATTGTGGCAGGAGCTATCTATGGTGATATGGAACTCGATGGCTTCAAATATCCGAGTATCAAGACGCAAGTGCAAGAATTGATTAACAAAGATTTCGTAGAATATGAAAAGAAAGGACAGTTTGTTTCAGAAGCTTTAAATTTACTTAAGCCATATGTAGTTTGCAACGAAGCTGAAGGTGCTTTTTATCTATATCCTAGTTTTGCAAATATTCTAAAATTATCCTATGTAAAGGATGAATTAAAAATTGAGAATGATAAACAACTATCCCGTTGGTTTTTATACGAACGGGGGATTGCGACTCTGGCTGGATCAGATTTTGGTAAAATGGGATTGGGTTATGTGAGGTTTTCTTATGCTGAAGATAGAGATATCCATATTATTCCAGGTATTAAGCATATATTAAATACAGTAATAGAATTGATTGAAAAGTCTGGGCAGACAGCTCCATTGACATCTCATGATGTTGATACAAAAGTCAATGAATTAATCACTCGCTATTTTGCGTAAATTATGTTTCGAGGGGAAAAAATGATGCCACATACACATAGAGGTATGGATGATCATTCTGATGAGGATCAATTTTTGGAACACGAATTTGATATAGAATTGCATGATGTTTTTGAGGAAGAAGATAAAAGTATAGACGGTGACGAGTAGTGGTGTGTTAAGGAAATTTTAAATTTACCAAATAATAAATCACTATCACTTTTTTGAGTGGTAGTTTTTTGATCCTTTTATTGCGAAAAGAAGGTGTAAAACCTTCGACTAAGTCGGATTGTACTGTCGCTGTCGGCGGTACAGAAACCGCCGACCTAAATGACACCTTCCTCGCAATTTCATTGACTTTTTTATCATAATTACGTATACTCTCAGCACATTAATTATATATATTAGCCTCTAAGCTTTATAAGCATTTTGGCGTTCTAGACTTTATGAATGTTACTGAATTAGCACGAACACTCCACATCAACACCAAAGATTTACTCGATATATTACCGCAGTATGGATTTGATATTGGCGCCAAAGCTATCAAGATAGATGACAGGACAGCGCAGCAGGTACAACGTAAATGGAAATTTATTAAGCGTGATTTGGAAGAAAAACAACGAAAAGAACTTGAGGAACGTAAAATAAAGGAACGTGAATTACGTAAGCAAATGGGTCACAGTGTTGTATTGCCTATGCGTCTCTCGGTGAGGCAGTTTGCCGAGCGTTTGAATATGTCGGTGAGTCAAGTCATTACTGAGCTTATGAAAAATGGTATTCTTGCAAATCAAAATCAGGATATAGATTTTGATACGATGGCGATTTTGTCTGATGAGCTTGGGTTTGAAGTGAAGAAAGAAGAAGAAAAAGTAATGAATGAACAAAAAGAAGCTGCACGTGTTCAGAGTCTTGAAGAAGCTTTGGCAATGGATGAACATGCAGAGGGGCGTGCACCGGTTATTGTGGTAATGGGGCATGTTGATCATGGTAAAACAAAATTACTTGATACTATTCGTCACGCAAATATTATTGATACTGAAGCAGGTGGTATTACACAGCATATTGGTGCATATCAGACAGTATGGAAGGATCCCAAGACTCAGGTTGAGCGTGAATTGAGCTTTATTGATACTCCAGGGCACGAAGCCTTTACTATGATGCGTTCTCGTGGTGCGAAAGTCGCAGATATCGCAATTTTGATCGTCGCAGCTGATGATGGTGTAAAGCCTCAGACAGAAGAGGCTATCAATATTATTAAAGCGGCAAGACTTCCTTTTGTCGTGGCTATTAACAAGATTGATAAAGAAGGTGCTGATCCACAAAAAACAAAAACAGATTTGTCTCAGCGAGGTATTTTGGCTGAAGAGTGGGGCGGCGACGTGCCTATGGTCGAAATTTCTGCAAAGCAAAATACTAATATTGATAAATTGCTTGATGTCCTTCTCCTTGTGGCAGATATGAATGCGGACAAAATTACTGCAGACCCACATATGCCAGCGGTTGGGACGGTCATTGAGTCACACGTGGACAAAAGTATGGGCCCTGTATCTACAATTCTTATTCAGTCGGGTACTCTCAAAAGAGGCGATAAACTTGTCGTGAATGGAGAGATATATGGTAGTGTGCGTGCAATGAAGAGCTATAGTGGGAAAAATATAGATGTGGCAGGTCCTTCAGTACCTGTACAGATTATAGGATTCAAACTTGCTCCAGAGGTTGGCGATGTACTCAATGTAGGCAAGGCTGCTGAAGCAACAGAGATTAATGTAAGGAAAAAAAGGACACAACAGACAGGTGCTGAGCGCGAGACTATAAGTGATTCCCAAACAGATAGTGAAGATGAAAAAAAGAAAATGCTTAATCTTATTGTAAAAGCTGATGTACTTGGTTCACTTGAAGCCATTATTGCATCTCTTGGTAAGATACAACATGATGAAGTGGGTGTGAGAGTCGTGGGTAAAGGACTTGGCAATGTCACTGAAGACGACGTGAACAAGGCAGAAGCAGGACAGGCTGCTATCATTGGGTTTAATGTAAATTTGACGCCAGTAGCAGAGGATAGCGTGCGAGAAAAACATATCCACTTTTTGCAGTATAGTATTATTTATGATTTAATAAATTGGGCCAAAGAAGAGCTGGGCAAACTTTTGAGTGATGAGAAAATTATTACTGAAATTGGCACTATGAAAGTGCTTGCCATTTTCCGGAGAGAGAAAGGATCTATGATCGTAGGTGGTAGGATAGAAGATGGTAAAGCAATAAAAAATGTACGTGCTCGTGTCAAACATGAAGGAGTAGTAATGGGTACTGGCAAAATCACTGAATGTAAAGTAGGCCAAGGCACAGTAAAAGAAGCAGGGAGAGGAACTGAGTGTGGTGTGAAGTTTGAAGGTAACACACGTGTTGAAGAAGGTGATGTACTTGAATTTTATACTGAGGAAACAAAAGCACGTGAAATAGTTTTTAAATAAAGTATTATGACTCCAGAGAATGGTCCTTCTCGTGAAGGCAGAGAACATTTGAAAGTTATTGACGGAGGACAGGAACCCTCTCAATACCAAGACAATGAGATGCTTATGCGTCGGGATATGAGAGGACAATTGCAGGCGAAGCTATATGATACACCAGACGCATGGGCCAATGTAGTACCTCTCAAAGGGAGAAGTTATATCGATAGTGAAGCAACCAAATTGAGCAAATTGGCCGATGCAGAGCAGGCAAAGGCGCATGATGTAGAAGCTCATCTCGATGATCCAGAACACGCTGAATTGGAAATAAAACAGCAACTGGAATATACACATGTACACAGTGAGATCATTGCGACATTTGCATTGCTTTTGAGACGCTTTGGTGCCAATGATGTATATCTTGTCGAAAATATCGATTCAGCAGGTGATGAGGGCAAAGGGCCTGGATTTGATGCGGCAAAACTCGGTCATATTCAAGATTTTGAAAAAGCAACAACCTTTGTAATTCCCAAAAGCCGTGAGGCTGATATACGACAATTGGCAACGAAGACCATCAATATTGCTCCTGGGCAGAGTGAACATTTCAATTTGAATTTACGCTTTCAATATTTAGATGATAAAGGGTTTTCTCTCGTATATGGAGAAAAGGAACCATACAATACTATTTTATTTTTGTATGGCGAAAATAAAAATAAAAGAGCTGGTAGTGGTGAAGACGAAAGTGCACAACCAGAAGATCATGAAAATAATCCGCAAGATTCAAATGGTGTTGGTCAGGATGAGAAAGAACCAAAACAGGCACAAAATTAAATTTGTTACTACAATAATTATTAAACTATAGTTATATGTCAGAAATTACTCTTACCGATGCAAATTTTGAAGCAGAGGTACTCAAGTCAGATGTCCCTGTACTTGTTGATTTTTGGGCGCCTTGGTGTGGTCCTTGTCAGATGATGGGCCCGGTGATAGAAGAATTGGCAGGGGAATATGAAATGACAAAAGCAAAAATTGGTAAACTTAATGTAGATGACAATGGTACTGTTGCCGGACAATATCGTGTCATGAGTATACCTACATTTCTCGTATTTAAGGGTGGACAAGTAGTTGACCAGATGGTTGGTGGCGTACCCAAAGAAAAGTTGAAAGCCATGCTTGATAAACATCTTTAATTCAACAATTTAACCAAGTACTATACTTTGAAGCAATCCCGACTCAGTCAGGATTGTTTTTATTATTCTATTGTTAAATTGCTAAACTGTTAAAATTCACAGCAATTTAACAATTCTCTTTCATATATTTTATTTTTATGTTATATTATTCATAGATAATTTTTGTTTTTAATTTTTAATTATATCTTATGTCAAAAGGTCTCAAATGGGGTTTGGGTATTGGTGCATCCATACTCGTCCTAGTGCTTGTTGTATTGGGATACAAATTTGTTAATAACGAAGTATATGAGACAGCTGGTTCATATGATTATGAAGAAGGATACGCAATGGATGATCAGTTTGGTCTCGCTGTGGTAAGTGAGTCAGCTGGTATGGCAGCTCGAGATTCAGCCAAGATGGTACGAAATGCTGAGCCATCGTCTCCTTCAGCACAAAATGTTCCTAGTTCTGGGACAGCTGATTCTGATGCTACACCAACTCAGGACAGGCTTATTGTGAAGACAGGAAATATGTCTCTTGTTGTGGACAATGTGCGTGAAGCAATACAAAAAATAAATAGTTATACCTTGGAGAAAGGTGGTTTTGTAGTTTCGAGTGATATAAGTAAGTCAGGTCTTACATTGTATGGCAATATCACGATCCGTATACCTGTGGCATCTTTTGATGAAAGTATCGAGCAGGTGAAATCATATGGTGAAGTGACGAGCCAAGCAATGTATGGTCAGGATGTGACTGAGGAATATGTAGATCTTGATGCTCAAATCAAAAATTTGCGCGCAACAGAAAATCAATTTTTGGAAATTATGAAACGAGCTGTAGCAATTGAAGATGTCCTAGCTGTACAACGTGAACTCTCATGGGTTCGCGGGGAGATTGATCGTATTGAAGGGCGTATGAAGTATTTGCGTCAGAGTGCTGATTTGTCTACATTGACTATATATTTGTCTACGAATCCAGAGGTATTGCCTGCATGGGATGATGAAGATCAATGGAAGCCGTGGGCCCAGGTAAAAGAGGCATTCCGCTCTTTGGTAGATGTGGGACAAGGGTTTGTCAATTTTGTGATTTGGATTGTGGTGTATATTCCGCTGTGGTTGGTAATTATACTTGTGGTGTGGGTGATTGTCAGGATTGTGAGGCGGCGTGGAAATAAGAAATTGGAAATGTAATGTTCTAAACGTATAATAAAAATATCCCGACTGAATCGGGATATTTTTATATGTTGGTTATTTGCAGATGGTACAGACAAATCGTGTGATTGTAGGATGTATATTTATAAAAGTATTGTTTATATGTGGAGCCACTACATCACCGCTGTAATCATCCATATCTGTGTCTGTTTGAATTTTTGCAACACCTGCGATATATTTACTTGGATAGAATGATTGTGCATTTTCAGCATGTGGAAAATACATACGTTCCATGTCTATAGCCGCGCTTGTCTTTTGGGGAAGTAATACAAGAGAGAGTGAAAATAAGACAGTTATGGCCACCAATGTTTTTAAGGATTTTACCATATAAATGAAAAATTAAAATAAATGATTTATATTAAAAATATTAAAAAATTATAGCATAAAATAAGGTTTTTGTCAAGTATTTGTCCACCTCTTGCAAAGCTATAAAAAGCGGCGTACACTATAAAGGCAACTTTGAGTTTTAATTTTTAAATTTTGAACTTGTATATATGTCAAACCCGTTTGAAAACGCCATGTCTCAACTCAATAAAGCGGCCAAAATAATGAACCTTGATAAGGATGTTCATGAAGTCTTGAAACAGCCGGAGCGTGTGTTGACTGTCTCTATACCGGTCAAGATGGATAATGGAGAAATAAAAATATTCACTGGTTATCGTTCTCAATATAATAATACACTTGGCCCTTACAAAGGCGGTATTCGCTATCATTGGAATGTAACGCTTGATGAAGTCAAAGCATTATCTTTTTGGATGATGGTGAAATGTGCGACAGTCAATATTCCTATGGGCGGAGGAAAGGGTGGCATTATTGTAAATCCAAAAGAGTTATCAATAGGTGAGCTTGAACGCATGTCTCGCACATATATCCAAAAGATTTGGCGTGATATTGGTTCTGATAAAGATGTGCCTGCACCAGATGTGTACACCACACCACAAATTATGGCATGGATGCGTGATGAATATGAAAAATTGGTTGGGCATGCTGACCCCGGGGTCATTACCGGCAAACCTATAGAACAAGGCGGCTCTGAAGGACGAGGATTTTCTACAGCTCAGGGCGGTGTCTATTGTGTGCGCGAACTTGCAAAAAAAATGAATATGAAGCCTGAAGAGACAACAGTTGCCATTCAGGGTTTTGGCAATGCAGGGAGCTTTATGGCAAAATTACTATATAACATGGGATATAAAATTGTTGCAGTGAGTGATTCACAGGGTGGTGTATTTTATGATGAACATGGTCTTGATCCTGACAAAGTAGAGGAGATAAAAAAGACAGGTAGCCCACTTGCATGCTATTGTCTGGGTAATGCGTGTTCACTGAGTGAAGTCCCCCATGAAGGACCATGCAAACATATTACCAACGAAGATCTGCTTGAGCTTGACGTAGATATTTTGGTACCTGCCGCTCTCGAAAACCAAATTACTGCAGAAAATGCAGGAAATATCAAAGCAAGAGCTATTGTAGAACTTGCCAATGGTCCAACAACTCCTGAAGCTGATGAAATTTTGAAGGAAAAGGGTATTATTATTGTGCCTGACGTCTTGGCCAATGCTGGTGGGGTGACGGTGAGTTATTTTGAATGGGATCAAAATGTCAAAGGTGAACACTGGACAGAGGTAGATGTATTGCAAAAATTAGAAAAGATTATGGTTGATGCATTCAACGAAGTGTGGGATACTAAAGAAAAATATGGAATTGATATGCGAACAGCAGCATTTGTCAAAGCAATTGAGCGTGTAGCACAGGGACTTAAAAAAACATTATCTTAATTTCTCAAATATATGAGTGAAATTAAAGGACCAGGACCAGGACCTGGAGATAGGCGTGTTAGTCCTGTCAGCCCCATAAGAGATGTTCGGAAATATATGCCAAAAGCTGATAGACCCTTTGTTGAAGAAAGACGTGATACACTTACTCTCTCTGATGAAGCGAAGAAAGAACGTAGAGGTTTTCCAGGGTTTGAGTCTGGTAGAGGTGATGGAAATGTACAACATACAACTATTGATTTGACTGAAGAACAGACTAAAAGATCACAGAAGGACTGGAAGGATGGCACTGCTATATAAAAAACACTAGGAAACCCCACAAGAATGCCAACGTCATCTAATCGTTGGTTTTTTGTTGTAGTTCTTACGTTGGCCGGAGTGCGGGGATGAATGGTTGTCTAAATTCAGGCAAAGATTATCCACAGTTTTGTATCTGATATACGTATTACTTGCTTTTTATGGTATACTATATATAAAGTTTTTTGTATTATCATTATCATTATGTCTCTCACTATCAAAGGCAAAATTTTTTATATAGCTATAAAAAATGTTTGGCTTGGTCTTATTGTTTTTAGTTTGGCGATTTTGAGTGTTTTGATTCCGCAGTTGTATGATACACAAAATGTTGAGGCTGTGGGTACTCTTGAAGTAGGAGCCAGTCACACATACCAGACCATAGCCGCGGCATTAGCTGCATCAGTGGAAGGTGATACCATTCGGGTTTATTCAGATTATGATCCAACTGGCGAGAATTATCCGATTACTGTTCCAACCTCAAGTATAACAATAGATTGTCACAATGAAGCAACCATTGCTTCAACTACTTTTGCAGGTAATTATGATAATTTTACAAGCGCTATTAAATTATCCAATAGTTCCACATTGCAAAATTGCCAGCTTAATAATGTAATGATAACCACTGCTTTTGGTGGTTCGGATAATGTGCTCATCACTGGAAATACATCAGTGACGAGTACGGCCACGACCACTATTTTTTTGCTAAACAGCGTGACAGGCTGGACTATTAGCAATAATACGGGCATGAAGCAAATCGGTTACAGTGGAACCATGACCATGGATAATTTGACTATACAAAATAATGAAATATACAGTCGGTATGTAGATATGTCAAACAGAGGTATTATTGACTTGCCAACAACTAATAATGCTCTTATTACTTCCAATACTCTATATTGGACAGACTTTGGTGGTGATGCCATACAGTTTGGTACATCAACTAATATGTCAATTACTTCCAATACGCTCAACACATCGCTTGGCAGTGGAGATGGTGGTGTAATGATCAGTGCTTTTCAAGGGACACATACTAATGTGCTTGTTTCTGGTAATTATTTTACTATTCCAGCTGGTACGCGCGGTTTTTATGGAAATAGTAATAGTGTATCGTGGCCTTTTACTGATATAAGCCTGACTTACCAATATAATACATGTAATGTTTTATCAGATGAAGATGGAAATTATACTGCTTGCTTAAGTTTGCGTACCGCAGGCGCGAATAATGATGTTTTTGTTACTTCCACCAACAATTTATTTTATTCCTCATCAGGATCATCAATGGGTGGAGGAGAATATTTTGAAAGGGCTGATGGTAATTTTACTGCTTATATAGCCAATAATGCTTATTATAATCTTGATTTGAATACAACTACGAGTGGGACTATTGCTTTTGTTAACGGAGGTGGGCATCAGACGCCGACCGCGGGACCATGGTTCAAGACCGGAGATACAAGCACAGCAAATGACCAGCACCTTGCTCCGCATAGCTTATATTGCGACTATGACGTTGGCGCTTTCGCGTGCACGCGTTTAACAGACACTCCAATAGTTGTTACCGATGATGGCGTGGTTGACTATGCGAATATTTACGCGGAAGATATGTCCACTGCCCTGACTAATAGTTTAAAACCTGGAGACACAGTGTCATTGTCAAATGGAACATACAGTCCATTTACCATTGCTACTTCCAGTGTGACCATAGACGGCTCGGGCGTGAATACGATTATTAGCGCCGGCTCTGGCCAAAATGGCATTACACTGTCTTCAGCGGATAATAGCACGATTCAAGATTTGGTAGTGCAGAACGCGAGTTCTACAGGTGTATCTCCATATATTATGTCTTACTCACCATTAGCTATTGGTGAAACGGCATACGATGCAGCAGCTTATGGTGGTTTTGTTTTGTTGCACTATGATGGGGCAGGTTGTCAACAAGATGTGCATCTGACTAGTTTTACTTCGGCTACTGATGTTACTTCATATGACGAGTTTGGAGTTGATAACATAAACGTCGCATTATTTGATAGCGGTGGAGTAAAAATGATGATGTGGGTTCCGGACAGTGTAGCTTCTACTGAAGGAGCATGGGAGTCAATTTGTTCAATAGCCGTTGATTCTTGGGCATCAGATGTTTTTACTTTAAGTAATGGTGTATATTCATACAATGCTGATGCTTTGGCAAATGCAAGTGTACCCATAACAGGTGTTGCAGGTGGTTATACGAACCCACCTACTCTTTCTGGTGGTTCTTCTGTAGTTTACTCCAACATCAAACTCATCAACTCCAATTCAAATACGATTCAAAATGTTACAACGACTGATGGGTATTATGGTATTTGGTTTAACGGCACGTCTGCAAGTAATAATGTGTCAAGCACAGTATTTTCTTCTAGCGATGCGTATGATATTTATTCTGACGCGACAACAGATAATAATTTGAAAAATGTCACATTTACATCCGCGTCAAGCTCAATCGCGAGCACCGGCAATGTGAATGTGTATTTCAAAGCGAGAGGTCTTGCGACTTCCACGAGTAGTGGCCTTGCAGATATTGGCATGACTTTTGCTGACGGCTCTGGCGGATCGCAAAGTGAGACTGTCACTTCTACCGCGGGCGGATACACGCCATACACAGATTATTTATTGTCATGGATCATGACCAGTTCAAGCATTGATACTGATAATGGAAATCGCAATCCGTTCACTGTTAGTTTTGCCGGAGACGGCACATATAGTGCCTCATCAACCAGTAATTTTACGCTTGATTCACCAAATAAAACTGCCACTTTGGTACTGGCCGCAGTACCAAGTAATACCGCCCCAACCGCGTCTGATGCAGTAATTTCCGGTACTTTGCGCGTGGGTGAGACGTTGACCGGTACTTATACTTTTACTGACACCGATGATGACCTGGAAAGCGGTTCAACCTACCGTTGGTTGGTAGCTGATACTTCCGGTGGTGTGTATAGTGTTATTGCCGGCGCCACTACTACCACTACAATTGTTAGTTCTAGCCACGCGGGCAAATATTTGAAATTTGAAGTAACACCTGATGACGGTACGGACGCGGGCACGGCCGCGACCAGTTCCGCGTCGGCTATTTTGTCTACTGTTCCAGCTGTTACTGTTTCTGAATCCACCCAAGCTGTCACCGAAGGTGGTACGACTGATACATATACGGTTGTTCTTACGACAAAACCATCAACCAATGTAACTATAACACCATCAGTTACTACAGGGGCATCTGTGTCACCATCAACGATTACCTTTACCTCTGCCAATTGGGATACTACCCAAACCGTTACGGTAACTGCTACAGACAATAGCACAGTCGATGGCTCACATAGCTCTACAATTACCCATACTGCAGTGAGCGATGACACAGACTATGATGGCGCTACTATTGCCTCTGTCACAGTAACCATTACAGACAACGATACATCAGGTGGTGGTAGTTCTGCTGTTCCTTCTGCACCTTCAACACCGGTCTCTAGTGCACCGACTACGTTAAGCATTACGATATCTCCTCATACTCCCACGTCCGTCTCTGTTGGCAATGCTACACATACTATTACAGCAAGCTCACCAGACGCAGTAGGTGATGTTACCGTCACAGTCCAATCTGACCCCATTACCATCACATTAAAAGCAGGGGAGGAACAATTGGTGGACACAAATAAAGATGGAACAGATGATTTGTTTGTGAGGCTCGCGTCAGCAGACAGTAAGCAAGTAAAACTTACTTTATCTGCTATTGTTGATTTAGAAATGAGTATCAATAAAGCTTTGTCAAAGACCAACTCTCAAAATGTTACATTGTATCTAAATTCACCAGACGCAACGCAGATGGCTATTTCTAACTCAAATGATTTTACCAATATATCATTTGAACCATATAGCAAAACAAAATCATGGATTTTAACTTCTGGTAATGGAGTAAAAACAGTCTATGTAAAATTTCGCACAACAGCAGGCGGTACAAAGATTGTTTCAGATACTATTGAGTTTGTGAGCCAAGCAACTGAACAAAAGACAGGCGTATGTCCGTTAGACATTGGCAAAGCCTACAAAATACCGGATAGCTCTGCAATCTACTATATTACCGAAGACTGCACCAGACGCGCGTTCAAAGATGAAACAACATACAAAACCTACTTTACCTCATGGAGCAGTGTCAACAATACCACACAAACCAAGCTTAATTTAGTACCAAATGACTCTTTAGGTTTCATGCCTAAGGGACCGTTGTACAATCCTCAATATGGCGCTATTGTCAAAATAGTCTCTGACCCAAAGATTTATTTGCTTCTGGGTACACAAAAATATTGGATTACTTCACCAGCCGTGTTTGAAGCTCTTCATTATGCGTGGAATTGGATAGAAGATATTTCAACACAACTTTTGGATAAATATACTACAGCACAAGAGATAAACTATACCACTCACCATCCTGATTATACCTTGATCAAGTACGCAAATAGTCCTCACATCTATAGAATTGAACCAAATCCACAAGATCAAACCTCGCAAGTGAAGCGTCTCATCAAAGACGAGCTCATCTTCACCTCGCTCGACTTCCGTTGGGACCGCATTGTTACTGTTCCAGATACTGAGATATATGAGGAGGGAGAGATATTGAAGTAAGGTGGAAAGTAAATTTGACAAAATAAACAAAGTACGCTCAACCGAGCGTATTTTTGTGCACAGTATTATGTTGTTGAGGCGCATAAAGAATGATATAATTCTCTTGTCTCTAAGACTATCTCTAAAGCACAATTTAGCATGAACCAAATGAACTTGTATTACAGGTTATTTGTTATATCAGGAATCTTCCTTTTGTTGGCGGATAGTTTTGTATAATATGTCATTTTTATTAGGACAATTGAATAAAAAATGGAAAGTGGTAATAATGTTATTTTTTTTAGATATCACGTTTTTGTTATCAGCTTTTTTATTGCCTCGTTATGGCAATGCTTATTCGTGGCAAACTGTAGCTTTATCCACTGATGAAGTCGGATTGGAACAAACAGCCGTGGCTATGGAGTCAGAGACATTAATCCATACAATTTATTATTCAAACGAAGCCACAGATAAAATTTATCATGTGTCAGTCAATAATGGCGTACCAAGTGCGGAGCATGTGGTTACGAGTGATGCTGGTACGGGAGACAAGATGCAAAATATAGACATAGTTTACGCTGGAACAAATAAATTATTAACATTTTACAGTGTATATGCGACCGGCGACCTTTATGTCGCCAGTTCATCGGATAATGGGGTTAATTGGTCAGCGGTCAGTATTAACAATGGGGCTGGTTTTACGAGAACCGTCTCTGCTGATGTTTTTGGCAGTACGGTCGGTGTGACCTATGCCACTAATGAAAATATTTATTATGGATTTTGCGATACGGCCAATGATTGTGGTTCCGCGGTTAATTGGACTTTTACTTTGGTGCATGATATCGCCAACGAGCTGGGTTTGAGTTTGCGTTTGGCCTTTAACAGCAGTGGCGTGCCGGTTATTGCTTATAATGAGTATTCCACTGCGCGTATGTGGTACGCGGTTAAAAACGGCGCTGGCGCTGGTACTTGTACTGACACGAATTGGAATTGTTATGATACAGCCAAAGTTACTTATCTGCCAGCCAGCACTATTGTTGGTGATATTGGTTTGGATGTTGACGGGTCGGATAATATTCATTTTGCATATGTTGATTCAGACCAAGATTTACAATACTGTACCGCTAGTATCGGCGGTTCTTTGGGATGCGCTGAAGTTGCTAATACCGTATCTGCTCGTCAAGTGTCTTTGTGGGTGGATTCGGCTGGTAGCAACCCAATGATAGCGTGGTTTGATGAAGTACCGGATGATTTAAAATTTAGTATAAAAAATGGTACTTGGAGCACAGAGAAAGTCGATGGTGGCGTGTATTGGGGTTCTTTGCATGAATTACAAAAATATGGTGATGTTATAGCAATATCACACAATTCTTCTGATTTGGGTAGTGTTAATTATTTAAGTTATGTAGACACCAATCCAAACACTGCGCCCACACTTACCAACATTTATCCAGCTCAAACCTTAACAAACGTAGTTACCGTGACAACAACTATTGCTGATGCAGATAATAATGTAACAAGTATTATCGCAGAGTACTCGCTTGATAATAGTACATGGGTTTCATCAACTATTGGTAGTGCTATTTTAAGCGAAGGATCTGTCTCCACTTCGACAGGTAGTATTTCAAGCGTAGACACAAACCTTGATGGTTCTGTTGATCTGTCATTTGAGTGGAACATTGCCGCGGATGTGCCAAATATTGATGATAGCACAGTCTATTTTCGTTTGACGCCAAATGATGGTACAGTAAATGGAACGACAGTGTCATCCACTGCTTTTGCCATTGATACATTGGCGCCATCACCGCTCCCTGGTCCACTGACTACCAATACTATATTTGCCACGTCTACTATTGTAAATTTGACAACAACCACGGATACAAATTTTTTGGAGTATATTATTTATTATAGTACATCTACTCCGGTCACTGAATTTAGTTCATCACTCACATCTTCTACATTTTCATATTTTGCATCAAGTACCTGGGAAGGAAATACGACTGTATTAGTTTCTTCACTTATAGGGAATTCATTGTACTATATGAGTTTATGGGCGTATGATATTTTTGGGCGTAGCGTCTCTTCTACATCTGAATTAAGTTTTTATACTTTGGCGCCTGCCGTATCTGGGTTTGCCACGAGCTCGCTTGGTGCTTCATCTGTTTCATTGTTAGTCGATACATTCGATAATCATTCCACAGGCCTTTCAGGTTATTATTTTGATATCTCATTATTTGGCGGGTCGGTCGTGTCGAGTTCCGGGTGGCAATCAGGAGTGAGTAGCTGGTCTATAAGTGGGTTGTCGCCTAATGTGCAGTACAGTACCTCTGCAAATATACGCAATGCTGATGGAATATCTTCGGCAACGAGCAGTTTGGATTTTTTTACTCTTGCAAACACACCAGGAGTACCAAGTATTTCCAATCCTACAGAGACAACACTAGATATCACCATAAATCCAAATAGCAATCCTGCAGGGACTGAATTTTTAGTTCATGATTCACAAGATGATTTGTATTTGCAAAGTGATGCTACGTGGGGGGCTGCAGAGGTATGGTTTACATACGAAGAACTTGGTGCTGCATCTGGCACCACGACCGTCGGTTTTGTGACAAATACCTTGCATAGCATTGAGGTAAAGGCGCGTAATGGAGACGGCGCTGTAACAGCATATGGACCATCTGCTTCTGCCTATACTACTGTCGGACTTCCGTATTCTGTTGCGGCCATTGCCAATAGCACGAGTACTATTACTGTTTCGTGGTCTGGCGATGCACCATCATACTGGGTAGAGGACAACAATGATGCGAGTCGTAACTCAGATTGGATAGGGGCAACGTCGTATCAGTTTACTGGCCTGAGCGCAAATACGCAGTACCAATTCAAAGTAAAAGCAAAAAATGGCGGTGACGATGAAACCATCTATGTAAGTGCCTCTGCTGTATATACACTTACCAATGTGCCAACTTCGGCAACTACGACAGTAGACAGCGCTATACAAATCACACTATCGTGGACCGGTGATAGCGGCGCAGAATTTTTGGCTGAAAACATAACCAATGGTCTGAACTCTGGGTGGATAGCAGACGCTTTTTATGCTTTTGCAGGGCTTACCCCAAACCAGAGTTATTCTTTTCGTGTGACAGCGCGTAATGTAGATGGGGAAATGACATCTTCGACTGACGCTATTTCAAATTATACATTGGCAAGCCTGTCGTCACTGAGTGCTTCAGTTGCAAATCAAGATGTTACTGTTTCATGGTCTGGCACAGCCGCAGCATATTATGTTGAAGACAGTTCAAATGCCTCTCTAAATTCTGGCTGGGTCACGAGTACTTCGTACATATTTAGTGGTTTGTCCAATGGCACCTATACATTTCGTGTAAAAGCAAAAAATACAGCTGATGTAGAAACATCTTTTGTAAATGCATCAGGTGTGACAGTGAATATCGGGAACCCTTCTACGCCCCCGCCGCCTCCGCCTCCTAATTGCAATGAGACCAATACATGTCCACAGGATGCCAATGGCACTGTGGTTATAAATGGCGGAGAAAGTACGACAAATAAAAGAGACGTGCTTCTTACTATTTCAAGCAATTCAGCAACGCATTATTATACGCCATTTGAAGTACAAGGCGGGCAAGGATGTGATACAGAACAGACTTTGGATCAAATTCCTTTGCCCAATGGCTCCTCAAAGCGTGTGCCATTTACTTTTTCCGATGGCCCAGGCAACAAGACTGTCTGTGTAAAATTTTATGCCCCGGGTGCGCGGAATGTTATTTTTAGCAGAAGCGCGAGCATAGGATATATAGGTATTTCTCCCAAACATCCATGCCTTGATACACCGCCTGATATCTTAAAATTGGAACCTTACTCTGACGAAGAAGTTCCTCTTGATGGCACTGGTCTTTTGAAGTTGGTAAAAAATAGTTCGAGAGGTGATATATATTTTACATTTCAATTGTGTAAAAAGGCGACAGAGTATGAGGTGTATATAAGTGACAAACCATTCAGCGACAATAATGTAGGTGAGAAGTTTTTCGTTTATCCTGCTACCTGGAGCGGTGCATCTGCAAAGACAGGCATCACATCAATTCTCATGTACCGCAGTATAAAAGCGAAGTTATATGATTTTCCAGAATATATATATCTTCGTTTTGGCGTCAAAGCGCCAATGACTTCTGTGAGCGCTGCGGCAGTAATTGATCCAAATGATTCCACTCTCTTGTATGGCAATACGGTAGGGATAGGTATAAAGCCAGTCACTACCGTTGATCAATGCCTTGAAAATCCTGCGTTGTATATTTGTTCTGGTGACACAGATGGCGATGGCATTCAAGATGGCATTGATAATTGTCCAAGCGTATCAAATGCCGGCCAGTTGGATAGCGACAAAGATGGCGTTGGTAATTTGTGTGACACGTGTCCCCATGATAGTACCAATACTTGTAAAGACAAGGACAAGGATAAAGTGCTTGATGGGGCTGACAATTGTGTTGATATTCCTAATACTGATCAATTGGATATCGATGGAGATAAGGTGGGCAATGTTTGTGATAATTGTCCCTATCATAAAAATTTTAACCAACTGGATAAGGACAGTGACGGCATTGGAGATGTGTGTGAAGAAATAGTAAGAGTGTGCGGAAATGGTATTAAAGAAGACAGTGAAGCATGCGATGGCAGTGCTCCTGAAGGATATTATTGTAATTTGAGATGTAAGCTTGTAAAGATCATACCTGAGATAGCGTGCGGCAATATGATTGTAGAAAAAGGTGAGTCATGCGATGATGGCAATGTAGTTTCAGGTGATGGCTGTTCGTCTTTGTGTAGGGACGAATCAGAAGAAGCAGATGAAAAAGATAATGATAGTTTACCTGATGTTACAGATAGATTAGAGGGAGAAGACAGTAGTAATGTTTCAGACAGTCAGTTTGGTTTTAATTCTTTTGTCGATGTTATAACTGATATAAGCGGATATATAACGGACAGCATTGGTCATATTTTCAAAAAAATAACAGAAACTATAGCTGATATTATTCCTGATTCCATAAAAGATTTTACACGCAAAACATTTGAAGTTATTAAAAGAGTTGTAAATAATCCTGTTGTAGAATCAGTTAATGAAAAAGTTGTCGCGCCGTCTGTCGCTATCATAGCTGTCGCAAATGTTGCAGTCGGGTTTCAGCTACCGAATATTCTTGCATACTTACGCTATATTTTTACTCAGCCACTCGTCCTTTTGCGTAGACGCAAGAGAAAACAGTGGGGTGTGGTATACAATGCATATACTAAACAGCCAATAGACTTAGCAACTGTGCGTTTGGTCAATACCTCAAATTTACAAGTAGTACAGACGCAAGTTACTGATAGCCAAGGACGATTTTTTATCATTGCTGACGAAGGCAAATATCGTATCGAAATTCAAAAGCCCGGCTTTGTTGGTTTTAGTGAATATCTACAGAAATTTGATGAAGACAGCAACTATATCAATTTATATCATGGCAAAGAATTTGAAGTGACTGAAGAACAATTTGAGATGAATTATAATATCCCGCTTGATCCTGAAACGAAAGTGGATTCTACAGCAAAAGTTATCAAAGAATACACACGTCAAACATTCCAAAAGACTCTCGCGTTGTCTGGCGTCATTTTAACTGCAGTGTCTTTCATCATATCACCAAAGTGGTATATTGCTGTTATGCTTGTGTTCCATATCTTTGTCTATGATATGCTTCGTCGTTTTGCCAGCAAGAAGCTTGGTGGTAACTTTGGTAAAGTCTTAGAGGCATTAACTGAAAAGCCACTTGGTAAAGTCGTGGTGCGTATATTTGACGCGGCATACAACAAGCTTATTGCGACGAGCGTTACCGATAAAAAAGGGAGATATGCGGCTCTTGTCGGACCAAGTGTGTATTATGTTACATATGATAAACTAGGCTATGAGGAAAAGAAGAGTGAAGAGGTGGATTTTTCAAGTAAAAAAACTGGTGGTTTGGGTGGCTTGATTGCACGAAATGAAGTTTTGAAAAAGAAAGACCACGACAGTTGATAGACCCTTTGTTGAAGAAAGACGTGACACACTTACTCTCTCTGATGAGGCGAAGAAAGAACATAGAGGTTTTCCAGGATTTGAGTCTGGTAGAGGTGATGGAAATGTACAACATATAACTATTCATTTGACCAAAGAACAGACAGAAAGATCACAGAAGGACTGGAGGAAAGATGGCACTGCTATATAAAAAACACCTGACGAAGGTGTTTTTTTCTTGTTGAATATACTTGAGATAAATATACTCAACCGATTGCCCTCCTTTCTCCTTGGTATCGGATTCATCGTTCTGTCCAGATCATGAGCAGTACTGCGCAGCTGAAAAACGCTATGCAGGTAAGTGTGAACGACCCTCCGAAGAGGGTCAAGCTTGCGACGCCACTTTGGAGGAGACGCTTGGATATCATCTTACCCATGTTATCTCCATGTTTGGGGTGTAAGCTAAGTTATATATCATCATTTTTTGGTATGTCTGTCAATATTTCTTGATTTTTTGGGCATATTTTAGTACACTGATTACACGGATTTATTGGATTACACAGAGAAGTTATGCAAGATTTTTTGAAACAAATTATCAAAGAAGCGGGAGCTATAGCAAAAGAATTCTTTTTGCGAGGGGTTACACCTATGACCAAGGGCCATCCGCATGATTTTTTGTCAGAAGCAGACCTGATGGTGAGTGAATTTTTGGTATCAAAAATCAATGCACAGTACCCGACTCATCATATCAAAAGTGAGGAAATGGCTGATGATATCAATGTAAACAGTGAATATGAATGGGTCATTGATCCTATAGATGGGACATGGGGATTCGTGCATGGTATCCCTGTGTGGGCGGTGATGGTGGCTGTACTGCAGGATAATAAGCCTCTTATGAGTGCAGTATATTTCCCTATGGCAGAACAGTTATTTTTTGCAGAAATTGGTAAAGGGGCGTATTTGAATGACAAACAAATTCATGTGAAAAACACAGAATTACTTGATGGCGCATATGGAATTTTGCAACGTCGATCAAAAGCAGTAAATTTGTATGGAGATTATTTTGAACGATATCGGGTCATGACTATGCGTGCTGTCCAAGAAACAAATATGGTTATGGTGAATTTTGCAAATGCTGCAAATATGTGTTACCTCGCAAGTGGGGCACTTGATTATGTCATCGCAAACTCAGGTTTGGATTGGGATAGATTGCCTGTTTATCTGATATGTACTGAGGCTGGGGCTGTCGTTACAGATAGTGACGGGAATCCGTGGAAGCGAGGAAGACAAGATATTGTGGCGGCAAATCAGCATTTACACACACAACTTTTGTCATTATTTAAAAATTAATTTTTAAAAATGCGTGTATGAAGTATAGAATCGGTTTATTATCATTAGGAATTTTAGCGTTACTTGGCGCAGGTTGCGAAGTAACAACAGCAAATTTACAAAATGTAAAAATGTGTTCAGCTTTAGTAGATTATCAATGTGCAGAAGATACAGTTGAATTTTCATCTGATACTCCAGAATTATTTCTCACCGCGTTATTGCAAAATGCAGTAGAAGGCACTGTCGTAAACTATTCTTGGTATTATTTAGGAGAACAAGGCACAGAAGAACCATACGAGATTGATTCTGTAGATTTTACGAAAAAAGAAGGAGATCAGCAAGAAGTGTACGGCAGTCTATCTATACCAGATAATGGTTGGCCTGTCGGCGCATATCAAGTTGTTTTGCAAATTAAAGCAGATAATGTAGATCCTATTACTAAAGAATTTTCAATAAAGTAGTTTTATGGAGAAGTATAATCCTCAAGAAATAGAATCAAAATGGCAAAAAATTTGGGAAGAACAAAAGTTGTTTAAGACTCCAGAAGATATTAATTCTGAAAACAAGTTTTACATTCTTCCACAGCTCCCATATCCATCCGGAAGCGGTCTTCATGTCGGCCATGCGGAAGTGTATACAGCGTGCGATATTTACGCGCGATATCAGCGCATGACTGGAAAGAAAGTTTTACAAGTGATTGGCTGGGATAGTTTTGGTTTACCTGCAGAGAATTACGCAATTAAAACAAATGTACATCCAGCAAAAAGCACTGAGACAGCAGTGAACAATTTTCGTAGTCAAATAAAATCTTTGGGCATTTCTGTAGATTGGGATAGGGAAGTGGGATCGCATAATCCAGATTACTACAAATGGACACAGTGGTTTTTTTTATTATTTTATAAACGCGGTTTAGCCTATAGAAAAAAACAATCAGTGAATTGGTGTGATTCATGCAAAACAGTTCTTGCAAATGATCAAGTAAAAGAAGGACATTGCGAGCGATGTGATACTTTGATTATTCAAAAAGAAATGGAACAGTGGTATATCAAAATTACTGATTATGCCGAACGATTATTGAATGATATTGATAAACTTGATTGGCCAGAAGAGACGAAGAAAAGGCAGAAGGATTGGATTGGGAAGTCGGAAGGAGCGGAAGTAGACTTCAGACTTCAGACTTCAGACCACAATCAAGAAAAGAAGATAACGGTTTTTACTACAAGACCTGATACTTTGTTTGGAGCTACATATATGGTTCTAGCACCTGAACATGCTGTAGTCCGTAGTCTAAAGTCCGAAGTCCAGAATTGGGATGAAGTTGAAAAATATATTGAAGCAACATCAAAAAAGACTGAACTTGATCGTCAAGTGCAGAAAGAAAAAACAGGTGTAGAATTAAAAGGAATAAAAGCAATTAATCCCGTGAAAAATGAAGAGATTCCTATTTTTGTTGCTGATTATGTACTTGCAACATATGGAACTGGCGCAATTATGGCAGTACCAGCGCATGATGAAAGAGATTTTGAGTTTGCGAAGAAATATAATTTACCAATAAAAGATGTAGTTGTTCAACATTGTGGTGGTTTTGATAAAAGCGCTAAACACCGTGATTCAGCAGCGGCCGTTGTCTTTAAAGATGATAAGGTTTTGGTTTTGTTTAATAAAAAGTTTAATATTTATCGTTTACCATCTGGGGGGATGGAGCGGGGGGAGACAGTGGAAGACACAGTACAGCGTGAACTCCGCGAAGAAGCAGGGTATACGGATTATGAAGTTGTAGATGATCTAGGAATGATTGAATCAAATTTTTATGCGGTTGACAAAAATATTCAATGGAACAAATTACAAAGGGTCTTGAAGCTTAAATTGTTGAGTGATAAAAAAACTGATACTGCATTTGAGAGCTATGAAGATTACGAGGCCAATTGGTTGGCTCCAGATGAAGCTATTGAAAAATTGAAAACTTACAATGGTTCAGAGGAAATATTTATAAGAAGGGCATTGGAAAAAACAGGGAGATTGTTTTCAGGTGAAGGCACTGCAATAAATTCTAATTTTTTAGATGGCCTTTCAACTCAAGAAGCCAAAGAAAAAATGATTCAATGGCTTGAAGAAAAGGGAATAGGCAAACGAAAAGTACAATACAAACTCCGCGACTGGTCGGTTTCTCGTCAGCGGTTTTGGGGTGCACCGATTCCGATGTTGTTTAATGAAGAAAGAAAAAATAGAAAATATAATTATGTGTTTATACATGGTTATTTAGCCACGGGTAATAATGATTTCCGTCCTTGGTTAAAAAAAGAGTTAGAACAGCTTGGACATGCTGTCTTTTCACCAGACTTGCCACATAATGACAAACCAAATGTAGTTGAGTGGGCCGAATATATTTTGAATAATACCACGATCGATGAAAATACTGTGATAGTCGCACATAGTTTGGGTGGTCCAGTTGCATTTCGTATTTTGGAGAAATTGAAAAATAAAATTGCAAAATTGATTTTGGTTGACACGGTATTACGACCAGATTTTCCTGACAAAAAACGTCCAGACGTAGAAGCCAGTGATTCATTTGAATTTGATTTTGAAAAAATTAAATCATCATCAGATGAATTTGTAGTGATTGCAGATTGTGATTATAAAACTATTAAAAAAGAACATTTGGAAGAAATGCAAAAATTGTTAGATGCTCGTTTGGTGAAAGCAAGACCAAATGATAGACATTTTAATGGGAAGATAGAACCTTCTGTTTTAGAGGAATCTATTGTCACTGGTCTCAAGCCAGTCTCTGAATCTGATCTTCCTGTTCTTCTCCCAGACGATGTAGACTTCAAACCAACAGGTCAATCGCCATTGACGTATTCAGAAGATTTTCAAAAAGGTGTTGAAAAGAGATATGGTAAGGGATGGCATCGCGAACCAGATACGCTTGATACATTTATGTGTTCATCTTGGTATTATTATCGCTATCTTGATCCCAAAAATGATCAGCAGTTTGCATCGCCCGAAGCGTTGAAAAAATGGATGCCCGTTGATTTTTATCTTGGCGGGCCAGAACATGTGAACGGGCATTTGTTGTATTCACGATTTTTTACCAAAGTATTATACGATGCTGGTTATATTGATTTTTCCGCCCAAGGCGGATCCGACTTGGTCGGAGACGAACCATTCAAAGTTCATAGACACCAGGGATTGATTCTTGGACCAGACAATAGAAAGATGAGCAAGAGATGGGGGAATGTGATAAATCCAACAGATGTGGTCAATGAATTTGGTGCGGATACGATGAGGATGTATGAAATGTTTATGGGGCCGTTGGAGGAAGATAAGCCGTGGGATACGAATGGAGTAAGAGGAATTAGGCGTTTTCTTGATAAAGTTTGGAATCTACAAGAAAAAGTAATAGAGGCAGAAGCAAAGAGTAATAGTTTAACAACGCTTGTGCACCAAACAATTAAAAAAGTTGGCGAAGATGTTGCAGCATTGAAATTTAATACTGCCATTGCAGCGCTTATGCAGTTCACGAATGTACTCCTAAAAGAAGAAAAAATTTCAAAAGTTGGGTATACTGTACTCATTAAACTTCTTTCACCTTTTGCACCTCATATGTCTGAAGAATTGTGGTATAGACTAGGGAATAAAGATACTGTGACCACTCAGCCTTGGCCAGTATACGATCCAGAATTAACTAAAGAAAATACTGTCACCCTTGCTATACAGATAAATGGAAAATTGCGCGATACGATTACTGTTTCAACAGATATTTCAGAAGAAGATGCAAAGGTAGAAGCATTAAGAAGTGGAAAAGTGATCAAATGGCTGGAAGGGAAAGAACCGAAAAAAGTGATTTATGTGAAGGGAAAGCTGATTTCTATAGTTGTCTAAAGGGCTTACTATGGAGGGGATACAACAGATTATACAATCAAAAAGCAAGACGTTTTTTTCGTTTTGCTTTTGTTTTTTATTGGGCGTTGGAATTGTTTCAATTTTTGATTTTAAAATAGATGTACTCTATCTCTTTGTATCTCTATCCGTTTCTATTTTTTTCATCATAATCTATTGGAAAAATAAATTATTCCGCTTTATATTATTCTGTATATTTTTTGCAACATTTGGAATATGGAGATATAGCATTTCAATTCCGCAAGATACAGAGCAAAATATTGTGCATTATGTTGGGGTAAAGAAGACGGTTGTTGGGTATGTAAGTGTAGAGCCGGATGTGAGGATGGACGGCGTGCGATATATTGTGGGCATTGAAGAAATGATTGCTGGTGAAGGGGTGGCTCTAGAGCCACCCGTACAAAATTATGTCATAGAAGGATATATATATTTGAAATCCACGTTATATCCGCGATATGAATACGGTGACAGATTAGAAATTAAATGCAATCTTGAGAAGCCAGAACAAATAAATGATTTTGCCTATGATAAATATTTAGCGAGATACGGTGTATTTACGCTATGTCAAAATTCTGAAATCAAAAAGATGGGATCAGGTGAGGGGAATGGTGTATTGCGTGGTATATTTACGTTGAAACAAGTAATTGCACAAAGAATAAATGAGTTGTGGCATGAACCATATGCGAGTTTTATGGCAGGATTATTATACGGCTATCGTGGTGGACTTGGTGAGTTACAAGATTTATTTTCAAAAACAGGTGTTACACATATTGTGGCAATTTCTGGGTATAATATTACGATTATTGCGACGATTTTGATTACCATGTGCGTGTATTTATATATTCCACGCAAAAAAGCATTCTGGATTATTGTCGGTGGAATTGTGTTATTTGTCATTTTTGCTGGAGCAAGCGCATCAGTTGTACGAGCGGGGATAATGGGTATTATAACATTGCTCGCAAAACAGGTTGGCAGAACTTCGCGTATTGGAAATGTTCTTGTACTCACAGCAACAGTCATGACATTGCAAAATCCTTATATTTTGATATATGACGCTGGATTCCAATTATCATTTATTTCTACACTTGGCCTTGTGTATCTTACCCCAGCCATTCGTAAGCCATTTGATAAAATTCCAGAATTTTTGGGATTGCGAGAATCTTTGTTATCAACACTCGCCGCTATTATTGCCACATTACCATTAATTTTGTTTCAATTTGGACGGCTATCTATTGTTGCGCCAATTGTAAATGTGCTTATTCTTTGGACGATCCCTATCATTATGGCTTTTGGTTTTTTTACTGTTCTTATTAGTTTCATATTCAAGCCACTGGCTCTCGTATTATCATGGATATCCTGGGTGGGAATGGAATATATCGTCCAAACAGTGAAATGGTTTGCTGGTTTACATTTTTCTTCGCTTGATATCAGTTTCCCATGGTGGGTAATGGTGATTCTGTATGGAATTATGATATACTTTGTGGTAGTTAAAAGTAGAAAGTATAAAGTTTGAAGTATGAAAAAAATAAAAATACTCGATTCACAAGAAGGCTACAATCTCGCTGCAAAAAATTACGACAAAAAGAAATCCTATCTAGATAGTTTTGAAAAAGATGTTTTGTGGAATTTGGTTGGAGACGTTTTAGGAAAGAAAATTCTTGATGTTGGTGCAGGGACAGGGCGGGTTTCAGTTGAACTTGCCAAAAGAGGATCAGATGTTGTCGCGTTGGATATTTCGGAAGAGATGTTGAATAAGTTGAAAGTAAAAAGTAGAAAGGTAAAAGTCGAGGTTGGAGATGCGGAAAATTTGCCGTTTTCCGATGAGGCATTTGATGGAGTTATCGCCACATTTCTAATTGTACATTTGAAAGATCCCAAAAGATTTTTTGATGAAGTATACCGTGTGCTCAAACCCGGCAGTTTTTTTGTAGTTACGAATATAAACCAAAAGCGCCCGCCTGAGGTTGAAACGGAGAAAGGAAAAATCATTATTGATTCATATTATCACAGACCTGAAAAAATTAGAGAGTTGCTCGAAGAATTGGCGTTTAGTGTTGAGGAAGAGCAGTTTGTAAAAGAGGGTGAGGTGTGGGTGAATCAGATTATTAAGTGTATAAAGTAACAAGTAGAAAGAAATAATTGATTATATATAATTTTCAACTTTATACTTTTTACTTTCTACTCGCGCTATGAAAAAACTGCTTATCACAATAGGTATTCTTCTCGTCATAGTATGTGCCATGCTTTGGTTTGTGAAGCGTGATAAAAATGAAGTCACACAAGACGTGGCTGGAGAAAAGGTAGAACAATTTGAAGGAATTAAAATGACTTTTTTGGATATTGGTCAAGGAGACGCCACGTTTATTGAATTTGATAATGGTCAACAAATGCTTGTGGATTGTTCGGAAGATGCGAGGGTTTTGGAAGCACTCGGGCGTGTCATGTCGTATTATGACCACGATATTGACTATATGGTTGTCACACACCCGGATTCAGATCATTTTGGAGGTTGTGAAGATGTACTCAATAGGTTTGATGTGCGGCATATTGTACATACTGGATTCGAGAAGAATAACGATTCGCAGTGGGATGCTTTTTTGAGTGCAAAAGATTTAGAAAGTGGCGATCATATTGAAATAAACAAAGAGGATGTTTGGAATATTGGAAGTTCTTCATTGCATTTTTTGTATCCGGATCATTCTTTGTCTGGTGATTCGAAAATTCCAGGTTTGAATAAGGAATCCAACAATAATAATACGTCTATTATTTTTGAGCTATCCTATGGAGGGTACTCAGTACTGATGATGGGTGATGCCGAAGAGCCTTTGGAAAAATATTTGCTTTCAATATATGGAGATCAGCTTGATTCAGATATACTCAAACTTGGTCATCATGGCAGTGACAGTTCATCAATACAGGAATTTATCAACGTAGTTACGCCTTTACATGCGATTGCTTCGGCGGGAGTAAGTAATAAATTTGGCCATCCTTCTCGTCGTGTTTTGAAACGGCTTGAACGAGCGTCGAGTACGGTGTGGAGAACGGATCAGCAGGGAGATATAGAATTTGGAATTGGAATAAATGGTATCGAAATATCAGAGAATTCACCTAATTTTCTAATTTCTAATTCACCTAATAAAAATTAAAAGATTCAATTTAGATATTAGGAACTTTGTTAGAAATTAGGTGAATTAGGTAATTAGGTGAATTTATTAACCTGTTATAGTGTCAAAATTCGAAATATGGTATACTATAGTCAATTTTATAAATTTCGTTTATGGGTTTATTCTCAAAAAAAGAAAATTATCTTGGCATAGATATTGGTGCACATGGTATCAAGCTTGTTGAATTACACAAGACAAAAGGCAGACCTCAACTGTGGACATATGGTATCCTTGATAAAGAACTTGATGTACATGTCCAGACTCCTCCAGAGAAAGATCTACAAGATCTCTTGCACGAGCGTGATATACAGTATGAAAATGAAAAAAAGAAGCAAGACAAGAAAGAACCAACTTCTGCCCAAGAACTTATCCTCAAAGATGCACGTATCAATGAATATGCAGAGCTTTTAAAATTGTTGATTCAAAAAGCACGGGTACAATCTCACCGTGTTACTTCAAGTTTGCCAGTATCGTACGTATTTCATGCTATTCTCAATTTGCCTCATGTAAGTGATAAGGAAATACCCCAGATTGTGAGGGCAGAAGTCGCCAAGATGATCACCAGTCCCATAGATGACATGCAAATAGTGCATCAAAAAATTACCAAAGATCCAGAACGAGAGAAGAAGTATATGACACTTCTTGTGACAGCAGCCCCCAAAGCGCTTGTGGCTTTTTATACAGCCATATTTCAGCGCGCGGGCCTGCAACTCGAGGAGCTCGAAACTGAAGCTTTTGCCCTTGCCCGCTCCCTTGTAGGTAAAGATACAACAGTGTCTATGGTGGTCGATGTGGGTGCAGAACGTACTAATTTTTTCATTATTGATGCCGGCGTCCCGATGACTCACCGGAGTCTCCAAATTGGGGGTAATAATTTTGATAAAATTTTGAGCCAGCATCTCGGAGTAGATATCGGGCAGGTTGATCAGATAAAGAGAGACCTATCTTTACAGTCACGCATGACCACAGACCTATTTTTGAGTATCCTTGATCCTATCTCAAAAGAAATTCAATATAGTCTTGATTTATACTTGCACCAGAGTGGCAATGAGGCGAAACGTCCGGAAAAAATTATTCTAACTGGTGGTGCAGGGCTTTTTCCTCCAATTAGTGAGTATATACAACAGATGTTTCCTTTGAGAGTGTTTGTGGGTGATCCATGGGCTCGTGTCATATATCAGGATGGTTTGAAGAGTATATTGGGCGAAATAGGGCCCCGTATGGCGGTGAGTATTGGTTTGGGACTTCGAAATTTCTGAGATTTTTCTATCCACAACGAAATATAGGGTTTTTATCTATTCTTTGATATACTATATATATCTTAATATTTTTTGTATGGCAGATAAGAAAGATATACATATACTTCTCGTGGAGGATGATACATTTTTGGCAAATATCTACAAGACCAAATTTGAGATGGAGAAATTTAATATCTCGGTAGCTGGAGATGGCGAAGCAGGCCTTGAGGCGGTAAAAAAGAGAAAGCCGGATATTGTCTTGCTTGACATCTTGTTGCCCAAAATGGATGGTTTTGCTGTTTTGGAGAATCTCAAAAAGGACGAAACAACAAAAGATATCCCCGTTATCTTATTGACCAACTTGGGTCAAAAAGACGATGTAGAAAAGGGTCTTGAAATGGGTGCTGTTGACTACCTTATCAAAGCACATTTCAAACCATCTGAAACAGTAGAAAAAGTTAAAAAAGTATTAGGCCTATAAAAATTATGGGAACTATACATCTCGCATCGGAAGGGGGTGATACACATGAATAATAAGAAAGGTTTTACATTGATTGAACTTTTGGTTGTTATCGCTATTATTGGTTTGCTATCTACACTTGCTGTAGTTGCTCTAGGTTCAGCACGTAAGAAAGCAAATGACTCAAAGCGTCTTGCTGACGTCAAACAAGTACAGACTGCACTTGAATTGTACTATACAGATAATAATTCATATCCTACCACTACTGCCCAAGTAAATCTTGGAACAGGTAACTATACTTGTCTTGGTTCTAGTGGTTTTGGAGCTTCTGGTTGTGCAAGTCCATATATGGGTCTTGTCCCAGCAGGTCCTGGTTCAGCTGAATATTACACATACAATTCTAGCGCTGGTACTGATTATGTCATTACCGCAGTGCTCGAAGTTGGCGCTGGTAATTTCGTAGCAGGTACAGTGAGTGCCACCCCATCAGGTCTTACACAATAGTTCTAGGTTGATGAATAAAAAGCCTCGTAAAAGGGGCTTTTTTTTATTTTGTTTTTTTGCTATAATAAGCCTATATGATGTTATTTTTGTATTTTATTGTAGCATTACTCGGAGTGTCTTTTGGCAGTTTTTTGAATGCTATTGTTTGGCGTCTCCATACACACAATAAGATCACAGAACGGTCTAAGTGTCCTCATTGTTTAAAGCAGATTGCATGGTATGACAATATACCATTGTTTAGTTTTTTATTATTACGTAGCCGTTGTCGAATGTGCAAAGAAAAAATATCATGGCAGTATCCGTTGGTAGAGTTATGGATGGGAATAGTATTTGTGTTTGTTGTATGGTTTGAGTGGAGTGTAGTAGGGATGGTCTTTCCTATAGTAGTATTGCATTGGTTTGTTATGTGGGTACTTTCGTTTATTTTTGTATATGATCTCATATATATGGAGGTGGTAGATAGTATCACACTTGGGTCAGCAGTTATTTTATTTTTTATCGGGGGATATGTTGTTTGGGGGGGTGAATGGTTCCCCTTACTTATCGGTGCCTGTTTGGGTGGTCTTTTTTTTCTTCTGCAATATATATTATCAAAAGGACGTTGGGTGGGGGGAGGAGATATCAGGATTGGTATACTTATGGGTGTTATTTTGGGTTGGAAATTGTTGCTTTTGGCATTGTGGATTGCATATGTGGTTGGGGCAATTATAAGTGTTGGTTTACTTGTTTCAAAAAAGAAAACAATGAAAAGTCAGGTGCCATTCGGGGTTTTTTTGACGAGCGCGACGTTTGTAGTAATGGTGTGGGGTGAACGAATACTTAGCTGGTATCTGAGTTTTTTGAGTTTTTGATTGTCTAATTTGAGTTTATGAAAATAAAAATTGACGAGATAAGAATATTGTGTAAAAAAGTTTTAACTGTACATGGTATTGCAAAAAAGAATGCTTCAATCATTGTTGATGATTATATAGAAGGGGAACTGTTGGGGAAGAAAACTCATGGGCTATTTGCTTTTAAACACGGAATGGAGAAAATTATACAGGAGAAAGGTCGTAAAATAAAAATTGAGAAAGACAAACAAGCCTTTGCGCTTATCAATGGAAATCGCCAGGCAGGGCAGCTCGTAGCTGAAGTCGCACGAAAATTAGTTATCAAAAAAGCAAAGAAATTTGGGATAGCTATGGTTGGCTCTTATAACGCACAGGCGTTGCTTCGCCCGGGTAGTCAAGCAGAATCTATCACTCGGCATGATTTGGTTGGGTTAGTATTTCATAACGGTGGTGGATCATTAGTTGCTCCTTATGGTGGCATAGATCCTGTTATAAGTACCAATCCTATTGGGTATGCCATCCCAACCACAGCAGACCCTATTGTCGCTGATATGGCAGTCTCAGAGCGGGCGTGGGGTGAAATACGGTTGGCCAAGGCAGAGGGGCGCACATTATCACCCGATTGCTTTTTGGATGAACGAGGTAATATTACAATAGATCCAAATAATGTCTTTTCTGCTTTACCCTTCGGTGGTTACAAGGGATATATTATGGGGTTGTTGGTGGAATTGCTTACTGGCACGTTGGTTCGTTCTGGATTTGGTTCAAAAAAGTTATGGTTGAAAAAAGACGCGCCAGGTGTAGTGGGAGTTGGTTTACGCGGAGCGTTATTTATTGCCATTGATCCAAGTAAGTTTGTTGATATCAAAATATTTAAAAGGCAAAACAGCGAATTAGTGAAGCAGTTAAAGCGTTCACGTAAACGAAAAGGCGTGAGAGAAATTTTGATCCCAGGCGAGCGTGCATATAGGCACAAAAAGATATGTTTGAAGAGAGGGTGGATTGAGGTAGATGAGAAGGTGATTGACGAAATAAAGGGTTTACTTAAATAAATCTGTTTTATTTGGTCTATGTCAAAGGATTTATCACAATATATACAAAATCTCCGTTCCCAAATAGATGATCTGCGCTATCGGTATCATGTGTTAAATGACCCTGAAGTTACTGACGCAATGTATGAAGGGCTTATGGATGAATTGCGAAAGATTGAGCGCGAACATCCTGAACTTATAACATCAGACTCGCCAACCCAGCGTGTTGCAGGTAAGCCTTTGGACAAATTTGAAAAAGTAGTTCATCAAGTTCCGCAGTGGTCGTTTGATGATGCGTTTAGCGAGGAAGATGTGGTAGATTGGGTGGAACGAAATATGAAAGTATTGGAAAAACAACTTGGAAAAAGACCAAGTGATTTAGATTATGTCTGTGAATTAAAAATAGATGGGCTACACATGGTTTTGACGTATGAAAATGGAATTTTGAAAAATGCAGCGACGCGGGGCGATGGCAAGGTCGGCGAAAACGTGACGCAAAACATAAAGACAATTCAATCAGTGCCCTTACGTTTGAGCGAGCCAGTTTCTATGATTGCAGAAGGGGAGGTCTGGTTGTCTGCAAAAATGTTGGAAACGATCAACAAACAACGGATAAAAAATAACGAACCCGAATTTGCTAACCCACGTAATGCTGCGGCAGGAACGATTCGTCAACTTGATTCCAAGATTGTTGCAGAGAGAAAGTTAAGTCTGACTGCATATGATATATCACATATCATATATCACTTATCACATAACAAAAGAGAAATTGACAATCAAGAAAAAGAATTAATCTCTCTAAAGGAACTCGGTTTCCTCACCGACACCCACTGGAAAGTCTGCAAAAACATTGCTGGAATACTCGCCATTCACAAAGAGTGGGAAAAGAAGAAACACACTCAGCCGTTTTGGATTGACGGCATTGTTATCAAAGTAAATCAAAAGAAATATCAAGATGCACTTGGTTTTACCGGTAAATCTCCACGCTGGGCTATAGCATTTAAGTTTCCTGCAGAGCAGGGAACGACCAAAATTGTTGATGTATATTGGCAAGTCGGCAGGACGGGTGTTTTGACGCCTGTAGCCCATATGGAGCCTGTTGCGCTTGCGGGGACAACGGTGACGCATGCAACATTGCATAATTTTGATGAAATACAACGTCTAGGCATAAAAGTAGGTGACACTGTAGTAGTAGAAAAAGCAGGAGATATTATCCCAAAAGTAGTCCGGGTTTTGGATAAGATGAGAACAGGAAAGGAAAAGAAAATAAAAGAGCCAGAAATGTGTCCGATCTGTGGCGGGAAAGTTACCAGTTATAAGTTACTTGCCTCGGCTAAAGCTATGGCGAGCAAGCAAGATACAAACGATGGAGTAGCACTTATATGTACAAATAAAAATTGTTTTGCCCAGCAACTTGAACGTATTATCCACTTTGTTTCAAAGAAGTCTTTTGATATTGATGGGCTTGGTCAAAGGATTGTTGAGCAGCTTATGAATGAAGGACTTATAAAGAATCCAGCAGATATTTTTACATTGACTAGAGGAGATCTAGAACCATTAGAACGATTTGCTGAGAAGTCAGCAGACAATTTGATTACAGCTATTGAAAAAGCAAAACACGTAACATTGTCGCGTTTTATTTTTGGCCTCGGCATCCGTCATGTCGGAGAAGAAACGGCGATTCGTTTGGCAGAAAAATTTGAGAGTATTCAGAAGATAATGAATGTTTCTACTGAAGATTTATTGAATGTTGATGATGTGGGGCCGAGAGTGGCGGAATCTATTGTGGAATATTTTCAAGACAAAGAAAATATAAATTTAGTAAATGATTTGTTAAATAATGGTATAAAAATTAAACACGAAAGAATCAAGATTGGAGATTCAAGATTAAAGAATAAAACGTTTGTTTTGACGGGAACCTTGCAAACAATGTCACGAGAAGAAGCGGAAGCAAAAATACGAGAGCTTGGTGGCCATCCCGGCGGTTCAGTAAGTAAGAAAACTGATTATCTGGTGGTAGGTGAAAATCCTGGGAGCAAATATGGCAAGGCGCAAGAGTTGGGAGTACAGGTAATTGATGAAGATGGATTTGTAAATCTAATGTCCTAAGTTTTTCGTTGGGTTAAAAATAGTGGATTACAAAAAATAACCATACATCATTGGTTATTTTAATTTCAAAAAAATATTTGTGTTAGCTGGTTTTTTTCTAGAATATCTTGTAGTTCTTCTAGAAACGGGGGACAGAAATGTTTAGAATTTGTTTGTATATTGTTGGATATTTCTTTGCGCGATAGCCAGTATATATGTTCAATTTCTGTTTTTTGTGGAGTAATCTTTGAGCCATCATATATAGCAGTGTAAAGAGCCTTGTGTGATCGGTGAATTGCATCAGTGTATACACCTTTCAAGAAGAAAGAAAAAGTCAGACGTTCAATGCCTAGTTCCTCGTGTGCTTCACGAGAAAGAGTGTCTTCGTATGTTTCTCCTGCGCGGACCGTGCCTGATACTGAGGCATCATACATACCCGGATAATTTTGTTTTGTATGCGAACGTTCTTGAATGAGGAGTCTGCCTACTTTGTCAAAGAGATAGAGATGAGATGTACGGCAATAAAGCGTTGGATTTTTGAAAAAATCTTCCCGTGGTAGTACTCCTAGCACATGATCAAATTCATCAACATGAGTGATAAATTCTGGCATATAAAATTTGCTCGCTATATTATATTCTCTCTACCCAGTGTATATCTATTTCTACTTCTAATTCCAAATAGACTTTTTTGTTGAGTGATTGTTCCAGTTCTTTACGAGCCATTTTTCCTATTTCTTTTATTTTGTTTCCGCCTTTACCAATAATAAGTTTTTTATAACGTTCTTGGTCTGTCAAAATACGTGCTTGTATAACAAATATATCTGGTTTTTCTTCGATAGAATCAACATCGACAGTCATTGAATAAGGAACTTCTTTGTCAAATACAGAAAATATTTTTTCTCGAATGATTTCAGCAACCCAAAAGTATTCATTGACATTGGTTATCTGTTTGTCTATATACATGGGTTCTCCCTGTGGTAAGAGCTCTATGACTTTTTCTTTTAGTGGTTGTATGTGGCTTGCGCGTAAAGCTGAGAGTGAGAAAACAGCATCAAAATCAGATCCCCAACGCTCATATTCTGTTTCATGTTTACGTTCTGTCTGGGTGAGATCGCTTTTATTTATGACAAGTATTTTTGGTGTGTCGAGATGCCGTATGAGACCATAGGTATATCGTTCTTCACTACCAATTTCTCGAGTTGGATCAACCACATATAGTATCACATCTACACCATCGAGAGCTTCCTTTGCCCGTTCTATGAGTTTGCCGGTAAGACTACTTTTTTTGTCTTTGAAAATACCTGGTGTATCTATAAACACCACCTGCCCTTCAGGTGTAGTCAGGGCACCATGGATGATATTTCGGGTCATTTGTGCACGAAAGCTAGTGGCAGCTATTTTAGTGCCTACAAGAGTATTGATAAGAGTTGATTTACCGACATTTGAGCGGCCAATGAGGACTGCAAAACCTGATTTCATAATATATTAGGCATAAGCTATAAGTTATAAGTCATAAGAGATAACTAGAGAAATTATAGCTTACGACTTACGGCTTATAGCTTATCACGGACTTGCATAAAAATCAATATTGTCCTATAATTTGTTATAGGAGCCTATAAGGCTTTTTCAAATATGAAAGTCATTTTACTTCAAGATATACAGGGTACGGGCAAGAGAGGAGAAACCAAAAACGTTGCAGATGGCTATGCACGTAATTTTTTGCTCAAAAAAGGTTTGGCGCAAGCTGCCACAAAAGATGCCTTGACCAAAATGGAGACACAACACAAAAAACAGGTACAAGAAGCAGAATCTGACTTGCAACAGCAACAAAAAACAGCAGGCAAACTTGACGGAGGAGAAATAGAAATATTGTCAAAAGTAACAGAAAGTGGCACATTATATGCTGCTATTTCTGTAAGTAAGATTGTACAAGAAATCAAAAATCAACTTGGAATTAGTATCAAGCTTAAACAAGTATTCATAAAAAAACAGATCAAAGAAGTAGGGGAACACGAAATTGTGGTACGGTTTGATCATGGGCTTGAAGCAGAAGTCCGTGTTCTTGTCTCCCAAGAATAAATAATCCCTCCATCCCTGGAGGGATTTTTAATTATATGGTATAATTTTTACGTTTTAATTTAAATTATTTGATATATATGGTTCCAAAAACGAAAAACAAAAAATTTGTCTTTGTTGTTGGTGGGGTTTTGTCTGGGGTTGGTAAAGGCGTGACATCTGCTTCACTTGGTGCCATATTGGAGGCAAAGGGTTTTTCGGTGACCGCGCTCAAAATTGATCCTTATATCAATGTTGATGCAGGAACTATGAATCCGGTTGAACATGGCGAAGTGTTTGTAACCGATGATGGTGATGAGACAGATCAAGATATGGGTAATTATGAACGTTTTCTTGACAGAGATTTGAATTCCGAAAATTATATGACCACTGGCCGTGTGTATTTGACGGTAATAGAAAACGAGAGATCAATGAAATATAAAGGAAGATGTGTCGAAGTAGTTCCCCACATACCGGAAGAAGTAATCAGACGTATTACCAATGCTGCGGAGAAAGACAGAGCAGATATTACTATAGTAGAAGTTGGCGGCACACTCGGCGAATACCAAAACTTACTTTTCCTCGAAGCAGCTCGTATGATGAAGCTCAATGATCCAGACAGTGTTGCTGTCGTGCTTGTGAGTTATTTGCCTGTGCCTTCGCATTTGGGAGAAATGAAGACCAAGCCTACTCAGCAGGCATCACGTCTGCTCAACCAGACAGGATTGCAGGCAAACATTATTGTAGCTCGTGGCCCTATGGAGCTTGATAAGCCTCGTCGTGAAAAACTTGCTGTCTTTTGTGGAGTCCCACGAGAAAATTGTATTTCTGCTCCTGATGTACCATCTATCTATGAGATTCCTATGAGGATGGAACAACAACAGATTGGCAACAAATTACTGAGAGCACTCAAGATGCGTACGCGCAAAACAGATCTGACTGAATGGGGTAAATTCGTCAAGAAAATTTATAATGGAAACAAAGAGATCAAGATAGCTGTAGTAGGTAAATATTTTGGTACAGGTAATTTTACACTTGCTGATTCATACATTTCTGTTATCGAAGCAATTAAACATGCTAGTTGGTATCACAATGTTAAACCCATACTTGAATGGATAGATAGTGAAGAGTTTGAAAAAGACTCTAAAAAGATAAAAAATCTTAAAACGTATGATGGGATTATAGTTCCGGGTGGATTTGGCACGCGAGGTGTAGAAGGTATTATGAAAGCGATACAATTTGCTCGGGAAAATAACGTACCATATCTTGGTCTATGCTATGGCATGCAGCTTGCAAGTATTGAGTTTGTCCGCAATGTGCTTGGTAAAAAAGATGCTCATACCGTAGAAGTCAACCCTGAAAGTAAAAATCCGGTTATCCATATAAACCCTCGACAGGCAGATAATGTACGCAAAAATCGTTATGGTGGTACTATGCGTTTGGGCGCTTATGATTGTGTGTTAAAAAAGGGGAGCAAAGTACAGAAAGCATATGGGCTAGACAAGATCAGTGAACGTCACCGCCATCGCTATGAATTCAATAATGATTATCGTGAGGAGATAGAAAAAGCAGGATTGCGCGTCGTAGGAGTAAATCCTGAATCTGACCTTGTCGAAATAGTAGAATTGAAAGATCATCCTTTCTTTGTAGGTACACAGTTTCATCCTGAATTTAAGTCTCGACCTATGCGTCCGCAACCGTTGTTTAGGGAGTTTGTAAAAGCAATTTTGTCAAAGAAAAAATGATTATATATACATTAAAATACGGCTTGCGCAAAGTCGTATTTTTTTATCTTGAAAAAGCCTATCACTCATGGTAGAGTACCTTATATGACTTCAAAATCAAGTTACAATATATATGACACGACGAGAGAAGCTTGGAGAGCCATGTACCGGGCTATTGAATATGCTACAAAGTCAATTTATTGGGAAGTGTATATTTTGGTAGATGAAGGTACCGGACTTGATTTTTTTGAATTGCTCAAAAAGAAGGTAACAGATGGCGTTGACGTGAAATTGATACTTGATTATTGGGGGAGTTTTGCTTTATCGAGTAAGAAGGTGGATGAATTAAAAAAGGCAGGTATAGATATTCGTTTATTTAGACACGCACGGAATCCTTTCAAAGGCTTTCACCAATGGCTCACACGTCGGACACATCGTAAAGTACTCATAGTAGATGAACGCATCGGGTTTGTTGGTGGGGTCAATGTATTCAAAGCGTCAAAAAATTGGAAAGATATACACATAATGTTCAAGGGTAAAGTAGTCAGGTCACTCTTGCGTTCTTTTGCCAAGACATATGTCATGTGTGGTGGCGAAAAGGCAGACATTCGTCATTTATTTCAATATACATATCGCGTTGAACACGATTCTCTAGATTTTGTTTATGATGATACGGGAAGAAAGTATTCTCGTATGCGAAAAAAGTACATAGATGCTTTATACAAAGCTCGTGAACGTGTGGTATTGTTTTCTCCTTATTATCTTCCTGACAAAGAAATTCTCAAGGCTATGTGGAGCGCACGTAAGCGAGGAGTAAAAATAGATATGCTCATTCCACTTCGAGCAGATTTAGTCATTGCAAAGTATGCGGCATATGCATTTTTTTCTTTGCTTCATAAACGAGGTATCAAAATTCATTTGGCAAAGAAGATGATGCATGGCAAAGGTATTATTGTAGATGGCAAATGGGCTATGGTAGGAAGTAGTAATATGGAGCCAGCCAGTCTGTATCATAATCAGGAGACGAATGTCCATATGAGTGATAAACGGCTTGTAAAGAAAATTACACGCATACTTGAACGTTGGATACATGATGCAAAGCCATTTGATAGTATTGCATGGGAGAAAAGAGGCCGATGGCATAAGTTGAAAGAGCGTATCGCCACAAAAATGTATAAATTTTGGTTTGGTTTAAAATAAAGAATATGAACAACACAGAGCCCCTTGCCGACAGGATGCGCCCCAAAAATTTTGATGAATTTGTAGGACAAGAGCAGATTATAGGCAAGGGGAAATTATTGCGCAAACTCATTGAACACGACGAGCTTTCTTCAATTATGTTTTGGGGACCACCGGGAGTTGGCAAAACAAGCTTAGCAAATCTTATTGCCGAGCAGACGCAATCATATTTTGAAGTTCTAAGTGGCGTTGAGAGCGGGAAAGACGATTTACGAAAAGTCATAAAAAGAGCTGAAGAACGGATGAAGTATGAACAGAAACGTACCATTTTGTTCATAGATGAAATTCATAGATGGAACAAGGCGCAACAAGACGCTCTGCTTCCGTATGTTGAAAAAGGAAAGATTGTTTTAATTGGAGCGACTACAGAAAATCCATCTTTTGAAATTATTGGTCCTTTGTTATCACGCTCACGAGTTTTTATTTTAAAAAAATTGGGGGAGGATGATATTATCAAGATTATTAAACAAGCTTTGGAAGATAAGGAAAGGGGATTGGGCGAGTACAAAGTTGAAATTGAGAACGAGACTATTGAGATGCTTGCAGAACTTGCAGGAGGAGATGCGCGTGTTGCATTGAATGGGCTTGATCTAGCGTTTAAATCAAAGAATAGGGAACAGGGATTAGGGGATAAAATTGAAATCGTGAAAGAAGATGTAAAGGAAGCGCTTCAACGAACACATCTCGTTTTTGACAAAAAAGGTGAAGAGTTTTACAATCTCATTTCTGCTTTACACAAAGCTATGCGTGGCAGTGACGCAAATGCAGCATTGTATTGGCTGGCGCGTATGCTTGAGGGTGGTGCAGACCCGCTCTATATCGCGCGTAGGGTATTGCGTTTTGCATCCGAAGATATAGGTATGGCCAATAGTGAAGCGATGATTCAAGCAAACGCAGCATATGATGCGTGTCACAAAATTGGTTATCCTGAATGTTCAGTACATCTTGCTCAGGCAGTTGTATATTGTGCAAAATCAAAAAAATCCAATGTGTTGTATACTGCATATCAAAAAGCGGCAGAAGATGCAAAAGCGACTTCACATTTGGGAGTTCCGCTTCATCTACGAAACGCACCCACCAGATTCATGAAAGATATTGGGTATGGGAAGGATTATAAGTATTCGCCTGATTTTGGTTATAAAGAAGAACAAGAGTATTTGCCAGAAGAGTTAAGAGGAAAAGATTATATCAATTTTAAAAATAAAAAATTAAAATGAAAATATTTTTTGTCTTAGGTTACGGCGTGCCAAAAGATATAATGATTGATGAAAACTATAATCGTTATTTGGGTTTTGTATTTAATAAGATCTTTGATGAAGCGCGCGGACAATCAGCCTATGTTGGATTTTGTGGTGGTCATACTGACTGTTTTCCACCGTACAAAAGAACTGAGGCAGGGGAGATGAAGAAATTATTTGTGCATCTAGCCCATCGAAGTTTTGTCAGAAAAGAAACAAAAAATTGGCACTATATCAAGGAGGAGCGTTCAGTATGTCGGCTGGAAAATTTTTTATATGCATACGAATATGTTAAAAAAGAAAATATTAAGAAATTAGAAATAACATTTTTTTGTGAATATACTCGACGTAAAAGAGCCAAAGAATTAATAAAGAGAATTTTTGAAGGCTATAAAGTAAATTTAGAATCAGTTGATTTTGATTTGAGCCTTAATCGTTATTTGGATGAAGAATTTATAGAAAAGAAAGAGAAAAGACAGGTGGCGTGGAGTATACGAGCTTTGAAAGATAAAAAAGAACTTAAAAAATTTATTCAAAATCATAAAGACAAATTGGTATTTTTTAGAGAGCATGATTACATAAACAATCCCCATGTAGTAAAAAAATGGTGGAATAAAAATGATATATTAAATTAATAACTTTATATATGAGTGAACTAGGAATAGGGAGAATAGGTGTAGTAAAAAGTCTTGATGGTACAACAATTGACCAAGGCTTTGAGGATGGAAGTCCAAGAGAAGAAGAACCAGTGCCAGAAATAGATAAAGCAAAATTAAGCGATCTCGTATCTTGGGTACATAGTTTCGTGTCTGAAATGCATGCACATAGACATGTTGTGCGACCAGGCACAATGGAGAATATACAGTCAACAGTAGATAGTCTTAGTAGAGCTGAATTAGTTATATTTTTGAATATAAGTAGTCAGGAAAAGTTTGAAAAAGATAGAGTTTTTTATTATGCACTGCTTCACAGGATGAGAAAAGATGGGTTGATTGGGGAAGATATTTCTGAATTATGAAGAAGTTTTTACTTCATACCTGCTGCGCGCCATGTAGTATTGCAATAATTGATGAATTACAGAGTCAATATGATTTGACGGTCTTTTTTTATAATCCAAACATACACCCGGAAGAAGAATATATGAAACGCAAGGCTGAGGTAGTGAAAGTCTGTCAGGAGTGGGGAGTGAAGATGGTGGATATGGATTACGAGGTAGAGAAGTGGCAGGATGTCACCAAAGGATTTGAGAAAGAGCCAGAAGGCGGAGTACGATGTTCAAAATGTTTTGCATTACGCTTAGAAAAGACGGCACAATACGCGGCTGATAATAATTTTGAGATTTATTCTACGAGTTTAACCAGCGGACGTAATAAAAAAGCGGATGTTATTTTTCCGCTGGGAGAGTTTTTTGGAAATAAATATGGGATTGAATTTTTAGCAGAAGATTGGAAAAAAGGCGGACGACAGGAAAGGGGTAGAAAAATGGTTGAGGAGAAGGGGATATACCGGCAAAATTATTGTGGATGTGTGCATAGTTTAAAGTCAAAAATCTAAGTTGATAAGTCTTTCTTGGTCTTTTTGGTGTTTAATAACTATATTTTTTATATGCTTGTTTTTTAACAAGTTTTTTATTTTTTCCGGCCACTCAATCAAACAAATTGTGTCTGGTGCACCCAAATAATCTTCCACACCTATTTCAACAAGTTGTTCCTCATCCTTTAGACGATATGTGTCAATGTGTATTAGACTTCGGACTTCCTGCCTGCCTGCAGGTACGGCGGACTTCGGATTTCGGATTGTGTATTCCTGCATTAAAGTAAAAGTAGGGCTTACTACTTCGTCTATCTCAAAATACTTTGCAATGCCCTTTGTTAGAGTTGTTTTTCCTGCACCCAGGTCTCCATGAAGCAATAAAATATCGCCACCCTGCAATTGAGAAGCGATATCCTTGCCAATAAGAGTTGTTTCCTCTTGATTTTTTGTGGTATACTCCATAGTACGTTTAATCTTAAACTATTATTGAATATTTTTCAATATGGAAAAAGAATATGTTTATGGACCGGTAGGTACAGTATTGACTGATTATGATGGTGAACATCTTTTTTTGGTGTATGGACGTCCGGGTAAAGACCCCAAAGAGGTGAGGGAGCAAGGTTTATGGTTGGCAGATACATTAGACAAAATTCATCAAGAACATCCTAAAAATAAATATAAAATACTTGTTGACCTTGATAAACTTATGTTGTTGCGACTTGATGACGTTTCTAGAGGGATATACCGAGAAATTATAAAACGTCCATATCTCAAAAAAATAGCCATATCAGGGGATGCACTCAATTATACCAAAATTCTTCCCTTACTTATTATTTCTCGTTTTAGGAGATCAAAAATTCGTTTCTTTTTACACATTGCAGATGCTTACAAGTGGCTTAAATGGAAGACTTCACAATAAATAAAATCTCGGTACAACCGAGATTTATTTTATGAAAGTTCTGGATATAGAGGAAATTTTTTAGTCAATTCTATTACATTGGATTTAATGCTTGCCAGCTTGGTATTATCTTGCCAGTTTTCAATTGCTTCGTTGATCCAATCGGCAATGATTTCCATTTCTATCTCTTTCATACCACGCGTCGTCAAAGCCGGAGTGCCAAAACGAATACCTGATGGATCCATTGGACTTCTTGGGTCATCGGGAATCATATTTTTGTTCAGAGTAATTCCTGCAATATCGAGTGCATTTTGGGCCTGTTTGCCTGTTACGCCTTTGGAAGAAAATACATCTACCAGAAGTAAATGGTTGTCAGTGCCACCAAAACATAAGGTATATCCAAATTCATTAAATTTTCTTTCCAAAATTTTAGCGTTTGTCTTTATCTGTTTGGCATATTCTTCAAATGCTGGTTCTAGAGCTTCTTTGAATGCTACAGCTTTGGCAGCAATATTATTTTCGTGAGGTCCACCTTGTAACCCAGGGAAAACAGCTTTGTCTATTTGTTTGGCAAATTTTTCTTTACACATGATCATACCGCCACGAGGGCCACGTAAGGTTTTGTGTGTAGTAGTTGTCACTACATCAAAAATAGGCACAGGATTATCCATCTGTTTGCCTGCGATTAATCCCCCGATATGTGCAACATCGGCCATGGTAATAGCCCCGACTTCATCAGCAATAGCCTTTATCTTTTCGTATTCAATTTCTCGAGAATATGCACTATATCCAACCAAAATCATTTTTGGTTTGTGTTCAATCGCCATGTCGCGTAAATTGTCCAAATCTATTTTTCCTTTGGCATTTGTTTTGTAACGGATAAAATTAAATATCTTTGCCATGTAGGTGACTGGATGCCCGTGAGTCAGATGTCCTCCGTGTGATAGATCCATGCCGAGGATAGTGTCGCCAGGTTCAAGCAATCCAAAATACACTGCAATATTCATAGGAGCGCCAGATAATGGTTGGACATTCACATGCTCAGCACCGAAGAGTTGTTTGGCACGTTCAATGGCGAGACCTTCGATGACATCAATATATTCACAGCCACCGTAGTATCTTTTGCCAATGTATCCTTCTGAATATTTATTTGTCAGTACAGAACCGAGTGCCTCGAGGACTGCGAGAGAAACAAAGTTTTCACTAGGGATCATTTCCAAGCCTTGTTCTTGGCGTTGTAGTTCTTTTGTTATTGCCTCTTGGATTTGAGGATCATATCCCATAAGTTTTTGTGTATTCATAAAATAGAGGTTATAGATATTAATTTTTAGGTTATAGACTTTTTTCTACAACATATTTTTGTATTCGTTGATTATTGTTATAACATTTGGTGAGCAGTCACTGGGTAGATGATATATATCAAACCATCCCCATTCTACAATATCAACCCCAGGTTTAATTTCACCAATACGTCGTGCAAGAAAATGATACAATATCCAATGTATGTCACCATCGTCACGTTCTATCGTATTAAGGGGTCTTATAATTTCTATATCGATACCCATTTCTTCTTTGACTTCACGTGTGCATGTTTCTTCTGGAGTTTCATTGTTTTCTTTTTTCCCTCCAGGGAAAAGCCATCGCGTAATGCCATAGTCTTTTTGCTCTTTGTTGAGCAATACTTTCTCATTCTCGATAATTACTGGACCTGCTGCTATGATCGTTTTCATAGTTGATTTTTAGCTTATTTCAGAGTATATTAAGTCTATCATTTTTAGTAATTTGAATCAAATATCTATGACATGGATGTTGTATGCAGTATTAGCTCGTATGTTTTGGTCATTTACAGGTATTTCTGAGAAGTATCTTGTTGATAAAAAATTTAAAGATCCAACAGTATATCTTGTAATTGGTTTTTTTGTAGGTCTCATTTCGCTTAGTATTATTCCATTTGTTGATTTTCACATACCACCACCCAAATTTTTTTTACTGAATAGTATAGCCGCACTTTTCTTTTTTATGGCAACCTTTTTTTATGTCAAAGTTTTGCAGCTTGAAGAAATATCTCGTGTCAACTTATGGTGGAATATAACACCGATCTTTACTTTTTTGATCGCGTGGCTTGTCATAGATGAAAGTCTTGACGCACAGCAGTTATTGGCCTTTGTGTTTCTTGTGAGTGGCGCAGTAGTCACTTCATTACATGTTGCCGGGAAAAAGATTGTTATCTCACGTGCATTATTTCTTATGTTAATTTGTTGTGTGCTCTATGCCTGCCATGATGTGATTGTTCGTTATATAAGTAGTCAGATACCTTTTTCCACAATATATATTATCAATGCGTTTTTATTTGCTTTTTTTAGTTTATTTTTCTTTTTATCTAGAGACTTTCGAAAGAAGTTCAAAGAACAAAAAAATTCTGTTGGTTTCCCGTTGAATCTTGTTATTCTTATTATCATTGTCGCGTCACTTAGTCGCGCGGGGATTGTTGCAAATTTAAAAGCGATTTCTCTTGGCCCTGTTGCACTTGTTGGGGCTGTAGAAGGCTTTCAGTCATTGTTTGTATTTGTGTTGGCAGTTTTACTTTCATTATTTTTCCCCCATATAATAAAAGAGGAACTGGATAGAAAAAATTTATTATTGAAGATAGGAGCGCTTATTTTGATGATGGGCGGAGTTATTATTTTGTCTTTGGATTGATACATAAATTTTTGATTAGAAATAGAAAACAAAAATCGGTGTCTGTACACCGATTTTAAATAGTTTTCATCATATAGGTTCCTCGTTTTTTGTATCGCAACTTTCGGTAATATCCTCGTACCCCCACACCTGAAATAACAGCTATTTTTTTATATCCGTTTTTCTTTGCAATTTTCTCTGCTTCCGTGACGAGTTTTTTACCTAGTCCTTTGTGTTGGGATGCTGTTTTATTTTTTTCCCCTAGTTCAAGAAGTTGACCATAGGTGTGGAGTTCGCGGATAAATCCTAAGCCTTTTAAGTTTCCTAAGTCGATTGAGTCTTCTAAGTTTTGCATGTGAGGAGTTTTTTCTTTATACCTTGGCAATCTTAATCTAAGAAAGGCAAAAACAATTTGTCTCTTTGAATCTTCTCCGCCCGAGGCGGATGCGCCTTGGGCGCAATAACTAAGAAAGTATTCAGTCCCACCGATTGTTTCGTATGTATCAATAAAAAGTTTTGGTGCTTTTGTGCTGAAGTGCTTTTGTGCTGAAGTGCTTGCATGACCAACTTCACGGCATCTCAAACATTGGCATGTGAGCCCACGTTGTTTCATTTCTTGTGCGAGGTATTCTCGTAAATTGGTAATTGCATTGCCACCCTGTATTTCCTCATTGGGAATATCTCGAATGAGGCGTGATATACGGCAATAGCGTGGCGTGAGCGTTTTCATTTGTATAAGCGCCTCAAATAAATCTTCTTTGGGGTATGGTTTGTATCTGCTATCTTTAAACCATTGATAGAGTTCCGCTGTCTTGATCACCGTACATGGATAGATTTTTACCATGTCAGGCCTGAATCCTGGGTCGTCAAAGAGTATTTTGTACATATCTACATCATGTTTTGCTGTAGTACCTGGCAGATCAGGCATGAAGTGTAAGTCAACTTTGAATCCTGCTTGTCGGAGGAGGAGAATGGCATCTTTGAATTGCTGTACGGTGTGTCCACGATGTACTAATTTCAAGATTTCGTCATCGGGTGCTTGGAGGCCAAGCTCTATCCGTGTACATCCTTGCTCACGCATGTGGTAGATTGTTTTTGGAGAAATGGCATCGGGACGAGTTTCGAGTGTAAGGCCGATGATCTTATGCTTTGCTTTGAAATCGTTATATTTTTGTTCAGCGTCTAATTTCTTCTGTAATGTTTCTATTGTTAAATTGTTAAATTGTTCTATTGTTTTACTGTTACGTGTTACGTGGTGTGTGTTACGTGAAAGATCATTACATGCCTGGAAAGATCGCAAAATAAACCAGTATTGGTATTTGAGTGGGTAAGCGTTCCATGTACCACCTTTGATAATATATTCTATTTTATCAGTTGGGTGTCCATTCATTTTGAGTGTTTCGATACGACGGAGCATTTGTTCATATGGATCAAATGCAAGTGCAAGTGCTCGTGCGGCTGCTGGCTCAGTTGCTATATAACTTTTGGGCATGCGTATTTCTGTAGGACAATAAATACACGTACCAGGACAGGCATATGGTTTGACGAGAGACGTGACTATAGCTACTCCCGAGAGCGTCCGTATGTCTGCTTTGCGGATAAGTATTTCAATTTTTTCATTTTTTGTAATACTTTTCTTTTTACACAATTCTTGGTACACTGAGAGCAATTGTCGATTGGATGGCTGAGGGATTTTAAGTTTACTACATATTCTTCTTCGCGCATCATCAAACTGCGTCTTGGTGGACGGTTTATTTTCTACTATATATTGTATAACTTGTTCAAGTTGGTTCATGTATGATAAACAAAGATTTTGTACAACTTAATAAAGAAACATATAACGCAATCGCACCATATTTTGCGCAAACCCGTAAGTATCTTTGGGATGATTTGAAACCCTTGAAGAAATATATGAAAGATGGCTACAAGATACTTGACCTCGGGTGTGGGACAGGCCGATTATACCATCTTTTCACAGATTTTCAAGGTATAGAGTATATTGGCGTGGACCAGAGCAAAGGACAGCTTGATCTTGCACGCAAGGAATTTCCTCAAAACACATATATAGAAACAGAGATGACAGAGCTTCCGTTTGAGGACCATACCTTTGATAGTATATATTGCATTGCGACGTTTCATCATTTACCGGATGAGAAAAGTCGGTTGAGATCGCTTCAAGAGATGAAGCGTGTTTTGAAGCTGGGCGGGATAATTATTATGACAAATTGGAACTTGCATTCCAAAAGTGCACAAAAAATGATAGCAAATAAAAAATATAAAGTAGGGGATGAAGTGGACGACATTATAGTTCCTTGGATGAATGACAAAGGGGAAGTGTTAGGAGAGCGATATTACCACGGGTTTACATTGGATGAACTACGTGGGCTATTTGCAGAAGTGCAACTTGAATTAGAGGATCAATATTATACAAAAAAAGGGGAAAAAGGGGAAATAGGTGATCCAGGAAATATAGTGAGTATATTACATTCCGGTCAATAGACAGACGATTACACCAGTGTACGTGCGTCCTTTTTCTAAAGATTTTTTGAGACCTGCAATAGAAAGTGCAGCATTAGGAGAGACGAGTATATTGCACGTATCCTCAATAAGTTTTTGTGCTTGATGTATATCTTCATCACATACAACCCAACCACAACCGTTGGTTTTTTTAATTATATTTACAACTTTGTCTTTGCGATGGGCTATCTTGTCTACAATAGCACCGGCTGGAGACACATCTGTCGTGGTGAAGTCTGTATCAAATTTTTTGGCAATAGGGTGGCACGCTGTTGTCTGGACTATGTGAATTTGGGGTTTTTGTTTGCCGCCCCATTTTGAAGGTGGTATATAGTCAAATGCTTCACCCAAAGCTTGGGCAGTAGTGCCCGAAGAAGTGGGAATAAAAATTGCTTCAAGGTTTGGTATTCTGTTTAGTTCATCAGCAAGTTCATAATACCCGAGAAGCGCACTATCATCTGTGGATTGACGTAAGTATTTGACATGAGGATTTTCTTTTTCTATCTGGAATGCAGATTGTTTTGGTTTTTCTACTTGTTTGAGTTTTATATTTTTGTCTTCTATGAGTGTTGTAAGGATTTTTAATTTTTCAGGATTAATATGATGACCGACGAGAACAGTTAAATTTAGTTTTTCGTCGTTGTTTCTATTATGTGCCTGGATAGCATGTATGGCTGCTATTGCTGCATTTCCTGATGAAGAGATAACGAAGTTGGTATATGCAGGACCTATTTCTTCTAGACCATCTTCTGTCTTTATACGTTCACCCTTCGCATATCGTTTGATCATGAGTGGAATAGAACGTCCTTTGTGAGATCCGTATTTGTGTTGATCTTCACGTTTGAGGTATATATCCACGCCGAGTGCCTTGTTGAGTTCGGGAAATGTTTGTTGGGCAGTTTTCATATGTTTTTGCATGACGCATAACCCAGATAACATGACGCATGGGTTATGTTATTTGGGTGATGAGTTATAAACTTGAATAAATAAAATAAATTTGTTATTATAATTACATTATCTTTAATTGCTATTATTATGAAACTCGTTTGTCCAGAATGTAAAAATGAAGTGAATCTTTCCCGCTATCCAGATTTAGCTGTAGACCAAGTCATAGAGTGTGATGTGTGTGGAATTACGCTTCTTGTTACGAGTATTGATGGAGAGAATGTAGGGACAGAAATTGTTGATGAGGGTAAATAAGCTTTGTAAGCAGGATAGCTAGAGTAAGCAAAGTAAGCTTACTCTTTTTGTTTGTTGAATAATTTTTGTTTGAATGTCTCAAGCTCGTCTTTGTAATACATATTCAATAATTCGAAGGTGATGTCTTTTGAGCCAAAATATCCTGATGTCGCATGTGCCAAAAATTCATCAAAATCGACTGGCTTTATTTCAATTTTTTCTCCAGCATCAAGGTTTTGGTCTGCCACTTTTTTACAATTGCGCGCGATGAAACGGTGTATCGTCCATTCTATTTTATTGTACGGTTCACGCGTTTGCCAGAGTTCCCAATCGTCTGACGCAAGCCCTGTCTCTTCTAGTAGTTCGCGCTTGGCACAGGCGAGCGGATCTTCGTTTTCATCTTGTCGTCCGCCGATTACACCAAATCCACGTTGTATAGTTGGCTGTTCTTCTTCTATCAAAATAATTTTTTCGTCCATGGTTGCTATGACCTGGATGGTATCAGGGCGTTTGAGCATCTCAAAAGTTTCAGTTGTCTCATCAAACATTTTTTGTTCCCATTGATACACATCAAAAATTATTCCAGAGAATACTTTTTTTGCTTGTTGAGGAATTTTCATATAAAAAGGCTTACGAGGCTTACAATGCCTACAAGGCTTATTATTTTTTGTGAGCCTTGTCAGCCTTGTGGGCTTTGTAGGCTTTTTGTTAGTTTTTCAATCATCCCTCTAAATCCATGACTCCCTAAAAATATAATGACGTCCCCATTCTTTGAACTATTCATGAGGTGTTTCATAAGCTGTTCATCGTTATCTATATAGTTTACATTGTTGTGGGTTTGAGCAATGATATCTCTCAGTTCGTCGCCTTCTAGGGGCTGTGGTTTATTTGGATCCTTTTTGATTGTAGTTAGTCGTGGGATGATAACCTCGTCGGCATCTATAAATTTGTTGTCATAGCCTGGAATCGCCTCGGATAAACGGTTACCTGAGTTTGGTTCAAATACGGCAATGATTTTTCCAGCGTAGATTTTTTTTAAACTCCTGAGTACTGCCTCTGCTTTTTTGGGTGAATGGGCAATATCATCAAAAATGGTTACGCCATTGTTGTATCGTTTCTCAAGTCTTCGTTTGATATTTTTAAAGGTAGCAAGCGCATGTATTATTTTTTCAGGATCAATGTCTATCTGATGTGCAAGTGCAAAACAACCAGTCATATTATCAGCCATGTAGTCACCGAGAGACGAGGTTGTTACGTTATAGGCCGTGTTTAGGTTATAGGTTATAGGTTTTAGGGTGTTATTTTTTGGATGGTAGATAATATCAAAACTAGTTCCGTCTTTTGTTGTGATAACATTTTTATATTGGTAGTCATTGTCTTCGATTTTTCCGTATGTAATAGTTTTTGCTTGTGACAACTTTGATAATTCTGGTAGATCATGAGTTACTTTTGCAGATAGTATGACGATACCTTCTTTTGGAATTTGTTTTAGCAAATTTGTGAAAGCATTTATATAAGATTGTTCCGTCGGATACACATCTGCGTGATCCCACACTACTGAGGTCAAAAGTAAATGGGTGGGGGAGTAGTGTGCAAATTTTGGACCATTATCCCAACGTGCACTTTTGTATTCATCACCTTCGAGTATTGAGTATGTTGAGTCAGTAAGTTCTGCAGCTGGAATATCATTGAGGCTGATGCCCCCAAACATATAGCTTGGATCAAAATTATTTTCTTTGAGGATCCAGGTGAGAATCGCGGTACTTGTAGATTTCCCATACGTGCCTGCACAGACAATAGAATTTTCTTTTACAAAAAATTCAGCAATTACTTCAGGATAGGATTTATATGGAATATTATTTTTTTGTACGTAAAGCCATTCTGGATTTGTTGATCCTGCGACATTTCCTACTACTACAAGATCAGGATTATTCATGCGTTCTGGATGCCAGCCAGTATAATAATTAATGCCATTGTCTTTTAGATAAGTAGAAATAGGAGGATAAATACCAACATCACTGCCGGTCACTTCATAACCAGCTTTTTTCAATGCTAAAGCTAGTGCGCTCATAGCGACACCACAGATACCGATGAAGTGGATTTTTTTGATTTTAGGTTTCAGATGTTTATATTAGTAGGTTTCAAAATATTTTTTAATTCTTCAATATCTGTTTGCCAAACTTTCCCATCAAACCATTCCAATCCTGCAAATTGTAATTTATATACATCAGTTGGACGAGAAGCAGATCCGAGATACATATATTTTTTGTTATTTTCTTGCGCATAGAGGATGGTGTGGAGCATCATGGACATACCCAGATTAGGTATTAGGTTGTAGGTTTTAGGTAGTAGATCGTAGAAAGGGTAGGAATAGTGGAGGATATTATTATTTTCATAACAGATTGCATAACCAATTGTTTCTGACCCAAGGGAATAGGAAAATAGCGTGTTGAAGTTGTACTCAGTTGTCAACAGTTCCTTTACTTTATTAGCAGAAAAAGTTCCGTCGCCGAATTTGGTTGTATAAAAATCTTTGGCCATTTTTCCAATAGACCAATGATAGTTATTCGTTGGTAGCTGTTTGTCAGATAGTACCAAGTCCTTAGTTTTTCGTAAGATTCTACGATTTTCACTAGATAATTTAAATTTATTCAAATCAATTCGTACACTGCGTGTCTGGTTCATTACACCTTTCTCTTTGCGCGTAAAAACATAACCGTCATGGTATAGGCGGTTGATAGTGTTGTCAGAAAAGTCAGTGATAGTTTGTTCGTCCCATTTTAAATATTGGTTCATAGCCAATAGTTCATAGCCAATAGTGTGTAACTACGAACTATTGGCTATTGGCTTTGAACTAATATAATGCAATCCACAACCCCAGTAGTACAACCGCTGCATGCATAATCCAAAATCGCATGACCGTTTTTTCTTCACTCCATCCGCGCATTTCGAAATGGTGATGAATAGGCGCCATCTTGAATATACGTCGGCCAAGTGTATATCTGCCTGTGATTTGGATGATGACACTTAGGAGCTCTGCATAAAAGATAAAACCAAGAAGTGGTAATAAAAACATGCGGTTGATCACAATAGTGTTGATAGCAAGGAGAGCACCAAGACCGAGCGACCCCACATCTCCCATTTGGAAACGGGCTGGCTTGATGTTGAAGTACGTGTAGGCGATGAGCGCGCCGACAGTTGTGGCATTGAGGAGCGCAATTTCTTGATATCCTTGGAGCCAACTCATGATGGTAAGCGTAGAAAAGGTAAGAAGGAGGGAACCACCTGCGAGTCCATCCATGCCATCGGCCACATTGACTGCATTGGCAGTAAACATGACAAAGAAAATAATAAGTGGTATGAGGAGCCATCCAATATTTATAAAACCATCAAAAGGAACATATACTTGTTGCCAATGTTCGCCAAGCTTGAAATAAATCCACCATGCAGTGATAGCACCTGCTACGAATTGCAATAATAATTTTTCATGAACATGAACACCTCTGCCCGGGTGCCTACTGAGCCACACAGATGTGCGTTTGAATAGAGACCAAGGGAGTGTGATGACATACCATATACGCATTTTCCAATCTTTATGTACTCGAATGAGTGTAAGAACTTGAGAAAGTTTTCTACTGCGTCTCTCATGGCCATATATATTCATCACATCATCTATGCCGCCAAGTAATGCAGCAAGGCTCATGACACCAATAGGTACCCAAGTGAAGCTTCGTTCCCAATTGAATACTACTGTGACAATAGCCACCGTGAGTATGACAAGGAGACCACCCATGACTGGTACACCAGCTTTACTTTTTCGTGCGCCCATGGCAAGTGTCGCATCATATTCTTGTTTGCGCGTGAGATTATATTTATAAAGAAATTTGATAAGAAGTGGAGCCCAAAGGAATGCGATAATACAAGAAATCAGACCAAAACTAATGGCCTGTTTGAGTAGTTCAAGTGATTCCTGAGGGATTGTCATAGATAGGATCAGTGTATCAGATTTCTTCTTTTTTTTCAATGAGAATTTCACCATGCGCTCTGTGGGTCCACTGGGCTTGATTTTTTTGTATTTTTGTATAAAATAGAGGCGTTTTTGACGTGTCCCATTTGCATGAGGAGGGAGGATAGATTGGGCGTGGGTTGGGAAATCATCGCCGTAAGGAACGGCGAACACAACCGCCGTCCCCACTTCGAACGGTGCGCAGTGCGACTCGATGATGTCGCTGATGTGCACAAGAGTGGTGGAGAAACGGTGGTCGTCTACGACCACAACACCATCTGGAATCGCGAACCAGAGGTATTGGGTCGGTTTCCGTTGACGGATGTGTCTCGAGCCCTCAGACGGGCTCGCGGAAAGGGTAAGAAATGAAGCCGGGTTCTGGCTTCACCAAGTTCGGGCACGGCCCTGCACGGCCCGAGCGTCAGCTCGACGGGCTCTGTGGCCTCGCAGCCACGAGGGCTCGCCATGCGGGCAAGACACATGTGTCCTCGCCTCGTCCGCCGTCTCCCCCGAAGGAGACAGTGGAAGAACCGGCGAAGGGTGCCACTGGCGAGGCGCCCAAGCCGTAAGAGGTCGGGAGACGCCCGCATGTGGGCGGGTATAAGGAAGGAGATTTTCCGGTGTGCCACATCACACCGAGGAGTTCTGGGATTGAGAATATCTTTGTTCTAGAATTAAAAACAACTCTTTTTGATGGGAGTTGTTTTTTGATAGATAAAAAGTAGTAATTAGTATAGCTTTTGTTATAAAAATTAACTGAACAAGTCATTCTCCCCCTGTTAGGGGGAGTTAGAGGGGGTCTTTAGTAAGATACCATGTCTTATCACACGAAAGACCTCCCCATTACCCCTCCTAATAGGAGGGGAGTATTGTTTACTATTTTATAAAAATAACAAAAAAATAAGTAGTATATTTCTCAATGTTAGAAAAGAAATAGCTTCCCATCCAAAATGTATAAGTGATTCTTGCATATAAAAGGGGACTGTGGGGCCAAGCAGAAGAATTATTGCAAATACACCAAGAGAAATGATCTGTCGTTTGTTTAATTTTTGATCCGTGTTATTATTGTTGAATATGTTATAGATGATGAATGGAATAAGCCAAAATATAAATTGTGGAGACAAGACTTTGTTCAATAATATAAAAATGAGAATCGCAATAAGAGAATAGTATGCAATGTTTTTCTTGTTTTTATAGCTTTTGTAATATACAAATAATAATCCCAAAATGAGTATAGGAAAGATGAGTGGTAGAATAATGTTTGTCCAAGTCCCTTCAATATTGAATGAGCCATAATTAAATATAGTGCTATAGTGTATATCTTTTGTAGCAATTATATCAAATACATTTCCATATAGACTTTCGTTGTGGATACCACGATTTGTATGATACGAGAGACCATCTTGCTGAATAGCAAACGGAACAGAAAATGATCCTATAAGGATTATGAAGACAATTGTTGCTGTGTATGAAAAAAAATATGAGAACAATTGTTTTTTGTTTTGCAGTAAATATATGAGAAATATGGGTAGTAGGACAGCAGGGAACCATTTTATGGTTGTTGCTATGGCAAGTAGTATGGCGCTGGCCAGATATTTATTTTTTTGAAAAAGAAATAAAGATAAGAAGGCAATACACGTCGGCACCATATCAAATGTACTGAGCACCAAAAAAGGATTTGCAAAAATAAATAACAATATAAATATAGTGCCAAGTAGAATTTGTTTTTTTACTGTGGTAAATTTGAGCCCTGCAAGTGTGAGGATCCATGTCGCAAGATAAAAAATAGCAATACGTAGGCTAAAACAAAAATGATATGCACCCCATGGTGTCTCAAAAAAGTTTTGTAGTAGGTCAGCAGGGAATGTTACAGATTTGAAATATAACCATGCTCCAACAGGATATTCGAGAGTTCTACCTTCGAGATTGAGTGTTGGTTCATATGCAAAACGCCAAAAAATACCACGTTGGTCAAGTGGTACAAAACCTTGAGGAAAAAAAGTAAGAATAAAAATAACGCCAGTCAAAAAGAGGATGGCGAGGATGATAGTAGGACGGTAGTTTTTGAGGAACTGAAACATAGAATAGAAAATTCACCTAATTGCCTAATTCACCTAATTTCTAATAAAACTCAAAATACCTAAATTAAAAATTTGTGATTGATATTTTATTAGGTGAATTAGAAATTAGATGAATTAGGTGAATTTAACTGAGTGCTTTAATTCTTCGAATTTGTATTTTTTCTGCGGTGTCTTTGTATCGTTTCATCTCTTCGCAGTTCCACTGTTGTTCTGTTATAGATTTTGAAGTATTGATAATCGTAATAGTTTCCTCGCGTACGCCATGATTGTATAGTCCATCTTCTGGATATTGAAAAGAATGAACATAGTGGATGGTAGTATCGTCAATATGTGTAATAACCATGACGTGATTATAATCATGTCGTGCGCCTGCGTTCATCATTATAATCATGTCTCCAGCCTGAATATTGTTGAGGTTGATTTCAGCGCTATTTATTTCGTACGCCAATGTTTTTACATTACAATTTTCTACAGGGCGAAGTTTGATCAGAAGTTTTCTCAATGGATTTTTTGCGTCAGGGAATTTGAGATATGTTTTGAGATGATTTTTGTGTTGTGATTTCAATTCTTCATCCAAAATATAATACACAAGGCCAGAACAATCTATACCAATTTTGTGATCAACAATGAATTCTGTAATGGTCTGCTCATCAAGTTCTCGCAAATCAATTTTTTCACGCAAAGACAAAATTTTCAATTCTTCTTTTATATCGTTTACATTTCCTTTGCCAATGCTTACACGCAATGCACCGCGCGTGCCAGATCTACGATTATTGAAATAGGGGGTGCGAACCCTTTTGCCATTGAATGTAAGGTGCAAGAATTGATTTATGAGTTGTAGGGTTGGTTGTGACAATTGTTTTATTGTCATATTGTTTTATTGCTCTATTGTTAAATTGCTACATTGCTAAATTGTTGAGAATACTTTGACCATTCTCGTTGAATTCATTGTGTTTTTTCATTATCGATGTTTTGCTTTGGATACGGAGGAGATCGGAGCCTGGCTTGGTGTTTGAATAAGGAGTTATAGCAAAACCATCTTTTTGTAGCTTATCTTGTAATTCGTCACTCGTGATTCGTAGTCCCTCTTGGTTACGAAGGATTATCTGTGCGCCATCTTCAATTTTAATGATATCTCTTACGCGTTCGCCTAAAAGAGCCCTGGTATGTGCTTCAAATGTCGTATCTGAAGTCTGCTTGCTAAAGTCCGAAGTCTTTTGTTGCAATATGCTTTCATAAGTAGTACTTGCTGGTTGCCGTGCATTGATTTCTATCAAATATAATTCACCAGTTTTTTCATCCAACATAATATCTACTCCAAACAACCCTTTCCATCCATCTTGTCGTAGTTTGTTGCCGATGTCTGTTGTTATTTTTTTGTATGTTTTGATTTGCTTCTCATTCAATAATTCTTTCACTATACCCCAATCATTCCCGATTGTTGCAAATGGATTTTTTGTAAATGGTTTGAGCCCGGTGATTTGGTAGTTGATGTTTCCCATGAGAATATCTGTATGAGTAACTACGTTATTACTCGTAAACATGGGACCGACAATATAATCTGTTATGCGTGCCTCGCGGTTGGGGAATGTCTCCTGTAATTCGTTGAGTTTTTTTTCGTCATTAATAAAAAATGTACCCAGACCTGTGTGCGCGCGATTAAATTGAAGAATGAAGGGCTTCTCATTCCAGGTGACATCTCTGCACAATTTAATTTCATGAGGGGGCAAGTATTTTGTTAACTCACCAAGCCATGCAACCTGTGATATCTTTTCTTCCACGTTGTTTGCAAATTCAGCAGATGGATTGAGGAAATTCCATCCTTGTTCCTGACAAATTCGTTCAATTTGTGGTGTATTTTTGAAAAGCAAAATATGGGGTGTATGTAACCTAGAGACAAAATCAATAGTTGTTTTATGTTTGAGAAGTTGCCAGGTATCGAGAGGGGAGTCTTCTTGTATCAGAAGCACATTCCCTTGACTTTTATAATTTTTATTTGCAAATTCAGAGTAATTTGAGATAATATAATAACCAAGAGTATGTATCGGCAAGCCCAAAGCCCGCTCAATATCGCGGGTTACGTAGACGATTGGATTTTGAGAGAGGTCGAGCATAGCGATGGGATTATAGCTTGTTTTAGCCGTTTTTGCAACTTTCACGTCCTATGGACCAACTCTACACACAACTCAAAAATTATGGCAAGGTGAAAATTGATGAACCTATGTCAAAGCACACCTCGTACAAAATTGGCGGACCTGCCAAATATTTTGTTGTTGTAGAGGATGTAAATAAATTCATAGAGCTTTTGAAATATCTGGATGGTGAAGGAGAAAGATATATGATACTCGGTGGGGGAAGTAATGTATTGGTAAAGGATGAACGATATGACGGAGTTATAGTACAGATTAGAGACCAGAACATAATTATCAAAGATCAGATTGTGGAAGCGTCTGCTGGTTGTCCGACCGTACGTATCGCACAAGAGAGTATCAAAGCAGGGTTGACTGGATTTGAATGGGGAGTTGGTGTACCGGGCACCATAGGTGGTGCGGTCCGTGGCAATGCGGGTGCTATGGGTAGTGATATGAGCAAGACAGTTACAAAAGTCGAAGTATATCGTGATGGCGAGGTTTTTGAATTACATAATGAAGATTGTACATTTGGATACCGTGATAGTGTATTTAAACATGACGGGGGTGTCATTGTACGCGTATGGTTGAAACTTGAAAAAGGCGAAAATAAAGATTTGCAAAAAAAAGCCCTTATGTATATGGATCAAAGGAACAAGACTCAGCCAAAAGGAAACAGTTCGGGATGTATTTTTAAGAATGTAGAATGTAATATGATGAATGCAGAATTACTTAAAAATATTCCTGCTGAATTTGTTGAACGTGGCTTTATCCCCGCAGGGTGGCTCATAGATCAGTGTGGACTCAAAGGATATCGGGTAGGTAACGCCGAGGTGAGTGAGATGCATGGTAATTTTATTGTAAATTTGGGTGGTGCAACAGCAGAAGATATTTTATCCATTGTTGACCGTATAAAAGAAGATGTGTATACTAAATTTAGTATTAATTTAGAAGAAGAAATTTTTATTATTTAATCCTAACATATATGGGAGAAATACCACGAGTCATGCCTCAACCAGATTTAAAACCAGGGGTAGACCCAGAGGAATTAGAAAGAGCTATGGATGAGGCTGATGAGGCTGATGAAGCTGTTGCAAGAATACAAGAACAACGCACTGCAGAAAGAGTCGGAGATGTTGAAGAAGACGGCGATGATGATACAAATGTAATTGAATTCGAAAGAAAAACAGGAACTAATGGTTAATAGTCCATAATCATTTTGTTTTAGTCAGTTATTTTAAGATTTAGATTTTCAACCTATGCTTATTGAAGTACAAACAAAAGGTCTAGAAATGACCGATGCTATACGGCAGTATGCACAAGAAAAGGCAGAAGATCTGCAAACATATTTTGATCATATTGTAAGTATAGATATTATTGTTGGCATGGATTCCAATCATCATAACAAAGGAGAAATTTACTTTGCGGAATTCAATGTTGGTCTGCCAGGCAAGGCATTTAATATTAAAAAAGAATCTGAGGATTTGTACAAGGCGATTGACAAAGTGAAGGATCATCTCAAAGTAGAATTGGAAAAGATGAAAGGGAAGATGCGTAATAGAGACAAGGAAGAATTAAGAGAGGTAAAAGGATATCAGGAATAATTTTGAATTTGAAATTTTGAATTTTAAAACCACCCGATTTTTTAGGGTGGTTTTGATTTTAGGGATGAACGGGACGAACATACACTCGCGTTGGAATGTTCAATTCCGTACGCAAGATACTAGGTATGTTGTCCCTGTCCGGAGGGGGTAGGGGCGGTGTCGATCGGCGGCCTCGCAGGCATCACATAGGGCGACGCCTCATCGATTTTTGTCCCGCAGATGGGGCAATGTCCTTCGATATCGATGACGAGCATGAGGCCGCAGTGGGCACAGTACATCTTGAACCCCGGGTTGTTTGAAGCGGGCGGATAATAACAAAAAAGTCACTCTTTGTCAAGAGTAACTTTGGTTTAATAATGAGGAAGGAGGGCCGGCGCGCGCGTCTACGTACCTCATGCACCAGGGGGGCTGATGCACGAAATACGCAGAACAGCACGCGCCGGCCCACGAACGCGGGGAGCGTCGGGCGCGGGACAGAGGGTCAGCCGGTCGTCAGGTGCGACCGGCCGGTCGTGGGGTCGTAGAGGAAGCTGGCGGTACCGTGGGGCACCACCGTCCCGTCGGCCTTGGTCGTAGCGACCTCGACCGTGCGGACGACGATCTGCGTCCGGAGGCGGACGCAGACGTTGCCAGTGCACGTGCAGTGCCGGTTGCCGGGTTCTTCACCCAGCCGGTGACCGCACGCGCCACAGAGCGTGCCGTGTTCGACCTGTGCCCCGCATGCGGGGCAGTTGTTCCTGACCATTGGAGGACCCCCAAAGGGTTAAAGTTCTGCCCATAAAGTACACTAAAAATGGTAAAAAGTCAAGGATGGACAAGATGTTGTATAGATGCTATACTTTGAGGGTTTTAATATGAGATTTAAGTCGCTTTTTAGATTTTTAATCTTCACGAGTCTTCTGAGCTTTCTTAGCTTCCTAGGCCTTTCTAAGTTTTAATGTATGTCTTTTCTTCATAAAATTTTTGGTGATCAAAACAAAAAAATGCTCAAAGTATTTGATCCCCTTGTTGCCAAAATAAATAGTCTTGAGCCAGAATTTGAAAAATTGTCTGATGATGCATTGAAAGCCAAGACGTCTGAATTCAAGAAACGTCTTGCAGAAGGCGAGTCTTTGGATGATCTATTGCCCGAAAGTTTTGCTACGGTACGTGAAGCAACCAAGCGCGTCATGGGCATGCGCCATTATGATGTACAGCTTGTTGGTGGCATTGCACTTCATCAGGGCAGGATTGCTGAGATGAGAACTGGCGAAGGCAAGACACTTACCGCAACCTTGCCAGTATATTTGAATGCTCTTGAAGGCAGAGGCGTACATGTCGTGACCGTGAATGATTATTTGGCAAAACGTGATGCAGTGTGGATGGGGAAGATCTATGATTTTTTGGGGTTATCAGTTGGTATTATTCAAAATCAGCGCGTGTCGTTTGTGTATGATAGCCAACAGACTTCAGACTTCAGCAATCAGACTTCAGATTCCGATGAGGTGGTTGAAGTCCGAAGTCCGAAGTCCGAAGTCGAGAAAGGAAGTTTTAAAGTAGAAAATGAATTTTTGAGAACAGCGAGCAGACAAGAAGCGTATCGTTGTGATATCACGTATGGTACCAATAATGAATTTGGTTTTGATTATCTACGTGACAACATGGTGCAGAGTCTTGATGAAATGGTCATGCGACCAGGATCAGAAATGCATTATGCGATTGTCGATGAAATAGATTCCATACTTGTAGATGAAGCACGTACGCCACTCATCATATCCGCGCCAGCAGAAGAAGCGACTGAACAATATTATCAATTTGCCAAATGGGTGAAACAACTCAAGGAAGGCGAAGATTATAATGTGGATGAGAAGATGCGGGCGTCAACACTTACTGATGTAGGTATTTCCAAATTTGAAAATTGGTTGCATGTAGACAATCTTTATGTTGAGGGAGGCATACAGCTCGTGCACCATGTAGAGCAGGCACTCAAAGCAGAAGTACTCTTCAAACGCGACAAAGACTATATTGTAGACAATGGCGAGATTATTATCATTGATGAATTTACTGGTCGCAAGATGCCAGGTCGCAGATATTCCGAAGGCATGCACCAGGCAATCGAGGCAAAAGAAAATGTCGCAATTCAGCGTGAGAGCCGTACACTTGCAACGATTACATTTCAAAATCTTTTTCGCATGTACAAAAAATTGTCTGGCATGACGGGTACTGCCAAGACCGAAGAAGAAGAATTTTATAAAATTTATGGACTCGAAGTCGTAGTCATACCTACCAATCGTCCTGACCAGCGTATAGATCACTCTGATCGTATTTATAGAACTGAGGCAGGTAAGTACAAGGCAGTTATAGAAAAATTGAAAGAATGTCAAACCAAAGGTCAACCAGTACTTATTGGTACTATTTCTGTAGAAAAAAATGAAGAACTTAGTCAATATCTCCTCATCAATGGCATACAACATGAGATTCTCAATGCAAAGAATCATGAACGAGAAGGTGAAATAATTGCACAAGCTGGTCGTGCAGGAGCAGTGACTCTTGCAACTAATATGGCTGGGCGTGGTGTGGATATCAAGCTTGGCGGACCGGGAGCGACAAAAGAAGATGAACAAAAGATTAAAGATGCTGGCGGTCTCTTTGTACTGGGTACAGAACGCCATGAATCTCGTCGTATAGACAATCAGCTTCGCGGTCGTAGCGCGCGTCAGGGCGACCCCGGTGAGACCCAATTCTTTGTATCAACAGGGGATGATCTCATGCGTATTTTTGCTGGAGACAGGCTCAAGTCCATGATGACTAGGCTCAAAGTGCCTGAGGATATGCCTATTGAACAAAAATTTATTACGCGTATGCTCGAAAGCGCTCAGAAAAAAGTGGAATCATTTCATTTTGATACGCGCAAGCATTTGCTTGAATATGATGACGTCCTCAATAAACAGCGCGAGGTAATTTATAAGAAAAGAAGAAAAATTCTTGATTTAGCAAAAAAAGAATCAACAAATATTATTGATGGTGACGTAGAGACTGCATCACAACCAACAACAAATTTGGAAGATACAAATGACCTCTCATATCAATCGCTTCATGACATGGTCATGGAGATGATAGAAGGTGAGATTGAATTTGTTGTGTCATATCATACCAATCCACAGACAGATGCAAATGGAGATAGCGCAGTGAATAAGTATGATTGGAATGTAAAAGAAATATATGAGACCATAAAAACAATGTTTCCTTTGTCAGCAGAAGATAGGCAAGAAATTTTGTCTTTTGGACAATCAGGGAGTGACAACAAGAGTGACGTGGAGAGACGAGATGCTCTCATATCATTTCTCGTAGCCAAAGCGCGTCATCAATATAGCGAATTCATGAAAGCTATTGCACAACAGACAGCAGGTGTACAAGAGCCACACCAGATACAGGCAGAAATTCAAAAAAGTATTTTGCTTCGTACTATAGATAATTTGTGGGTTGATTATCTCGTGGCTATAGATTATTTGCGTCAGGGTATTGGTCTGCGTGGGTATGGTCAGCGTGATCCACTTGTCGAATACAAACAAGAAAGTTTTCATCTGTTCAATCAATTGCTTGCCAATATTCAAAAAGATGTTGCCTATACGGTTTTTAAGATAAATGTTGGTTTGCAACTCACACCAAGTATCATGGCTGATGACAAGATGACACTCAAAGGCGCACAAAAGACAAGTGATGGCGAGGCAGGTATCGTGAAAGGCAAAACCAGAGATGATTCAGGCAACAAAGTAGGGCGCAATGATCCATGTCCGTGCGGAAGTGGAAAGAAGTATAAGAAGTGCCATGGGGCGTAATGCGAAATGACGAATAAAAATAGAAGATAAATTAGACAACAAAAAACCACCCAAACCTCCTATCCCAATTCTCAAATATACGTTGAGAACTCAGATAGTCATTGGGTGGTTTTTCATGACATCATCCCCGGGCACGATTGCCCGGGGCCGCGTGTGGGGTGTTTTGTCCGGTGCTAGACCGGAGTACCGGGCTGAGCGCCCGGGGGAACCGAGGCTTCGTGCCCGCACTTGGGGCACTTGACCCGTTCCTCGTGGTCACCGTATTCGATGACCTCCATCTCCGGGTGTCCGCACTCCATGCACACGAGGGTCGTGGTCGTGGCCATTTTTGGCCTCACGTGGTGGAAAATCCGTGGCGATAATATCACAAAAATGCCATTTTGTCAATGCTGTATATATGTATATATAGTGTGGCTAAGTTTGCTTGACCTTTTCTACAAAAAAAGATACAATAAGGCACGTTATTACAAGTCTGCCTTTGGTAGACATGTCTGCCTTGGGCAGATTTTCTCAAGCTCATTTAGATACTATGGTAAAAACAGATATTCGCGGAAAAATTAGATGGGGGATAGCGGGCATATTTGCCCTTCTTTTTGTATCAGTTATTTTCGTGAGTCCAAGCAGTTTCAATAGAGGCATTGATTGGGTCAATGATACTATCAAGCTTGGTCTGCCACGCGTACCTGAAAAAGAATTTCAACTTGGTCTTGATTTGCAGGGTGGCGCGCATCTCGTGTATGAGGCAGATACCACTGCGCTTACTCAAGAAGAAAAAGGTTCAGCAGTAGAAGGTGTGCGTGATGTTATCGAGCGACGTGTGAACGGTATGGGCGTATCTGAACCACAAGTGCAGACAACAAAAGTGAGCGATGCATATCGTCTTGTTGTCGAGCTTCCTGGTGTGACTGATGTAGAGCAGGCAATTGCCATGATTGGTGGTACTCCTATTTTGGAATTTAAAGAAGAAAATACTGAGCCACCTCGCGAACTTACTGCAGAAGAACAAAAACAAATGGATGAATATAATGCTGACGCAAAAAAGCGTGCGCAAGATATTTTGAAAAGAATAAAAAATGGAGAAAATATTGAAGCAGTTGCGCGTGAAGTATCAGAAGATCAAGCAAGTAAAAATAATGGAGGCTATATGAATTATGTGGGGTCCAACTCTGCATACACAGAACTGTATGAATGGGCAGTAAGTGCTTCTGAAGGTACTACGAGCCAAACATTGGTAGAGTCTGTACAAGGATACAACATCCTCAAACGTGGTGCTGAGCGAGATGGTGGCAAAGAAGTACAAGCCAGCCACATATTGATTTGTTATCTTGGCGCTCAAGGATGTAATAATCCTATATACAACAAGGACGAGGCACGCGCCAAAGCTCAAGAATTATACAACACAGCAAACGCTGAAAATTTTGAAATGCTTGCCAAAGAAAATTCTACTGATCCAAGCGTATCTGAAAATGGTGGAGACCTTGGTTGGTTTGGCACCGGTGTCATGATACCTGCATTTGAGACAGCAGTATTCCAAGCAGAAAAGGGACAAATCATTGGACCTGTAGAAACAGATTTTGGTTTTCACATTATTTACAAACGTGATGAACGTACGACAAAAGAATATGAACTATGGAGAATCTTGATTCAGACACAAAGTGAGAGTGATATCGTACCTCCCCAAGATACATGGAAGAATACTGCTTTGTCAGGCAAACAACTGGATCGTTCCGAAGTCGTATCTGACCCACAGACAGGCTCAGTGCAAGTAGCGCTCAACTTTGATGATGAAGGTAAGGATTTATTTGCTGACATTACTTCACGAAATGTAGGTAAACAGGTTGCTATATTCCTTGATGGCAATGTCATTAGCGCGCCTGTTGTACAGACAGCTATCATGGATGGACGCGCAGTAATTACCGGTAGCTTCAATGTAAAAGAAGCTCAACTATTGTCTCAACGACTGAATGCAGGTGCTTTGCCTGTGCCAATAAGTCTCGTGTCACAGCAAACTATTGGTGCAACACTCGGTAGTAAATCACTTACTCAGAGTCTATATGCTGGTGTAGTAGGTGTATTACTCATCATGGTGTTTATGTTGTTGTACTATAGATTACCTGGTTTGCTTTCTGTTATTTCATTATCTCTCTATATTGCATTGACACTCGCAGTATTCAAATTGATAGGGGTTACCTTGACGCTTGCGGGTATTGCTGGCTTCATTATGTCTATTGGTATGGCCGTAGATGCAAATGTCCTTATATTTGAGCGTCTCAAAGAAGAATTGAAAGAAGGTAAAAGTCTCAAGGCTGGTGTAGAAGAAGGATTTGTTCGTGCATGGACTTCTATTCGCGATAGCAATATTTCTACACTCATTAGCTGTGTGCTCCTTATTTGGCTTGGTACGAGCTTTGTAAAAGGATTTGCGGTGACCTTGTCCGTTGGTGTTCTCATGAGTATGTTTACTGCTATCACTATCACTCGTGTTATGTTGCGGTTTGTCGTGCCATGGTTCCACCATCATGGAAATAGATTATTTTTGGGTGGACGTAAACCTCGTATGGAGGATCTAAAGTAATACGTATGATCAACTTTATTGGAAATAGAAAAATTAGTTATGTAGCTTCTGGGTTATTGTTTGCTGTGGCTGTTTTTGGACTTATTGCCTATGGACTCAAACCAAGCATGGATTTTACTGGAGGTTCAGTATTGGAAGTTTCATTTACTGAGGAGCGTCCTGCAGTACCTGAAGTACGTAGCGCCGTAGAATCAGCATTGGGCAATGCAGTGGTACAAACATCTGGGGATGTAAGTATGATTGTGAAGACTCGTTTTTTGAGTGAAGAAGAACATCAACAGTTGCTTGATATATTGCGTACAAATTACGAACAAGGAGAACAGAAAGTGCTTGAACAGAGGTTTGAGACTATTGGCCCATCCGTGAGTGCCCAGTTGAAACAACGTTCAATGAAAGCCGTTGTCGTAGTATGTATTGCCATTATCATATTTATTGCATATTCATTTAGAAAAGTTTCAAAACCGATTGCTTCTTGGAAGTATGGAATTATCGCGGTGATTGCCCTGATTCACGATGTGACAATTACTGCTGGAGTATTTGCTTTCTTGGGCAGATTCATGAATGTGGAAGTAGATATACCGTTTGTTGTTGCATTGCTGACGATTCTCGGGTATTCAGTAAATGATACGATCGTAGTATTTGATCGTGTGAGAGAAAATCTCATTCGCAGGAATGCCGAGCATTTTGATGAGACGATCAACTTTGCAGTCAACGAGACTATGGCGCGCTCTATCAATACGACATTGACAACACTATTCCCACTCGCAACTCTATTTTTCTTTGGTGGTGAGACCATCAAGTATTTCTCACTTGCATTATGGATTGGTATTTTCTTGGGCGCATATTCTTCTATATTTGTTGCAAGCCCATTGCTTGTTACGTGGAATAAATTTGCATCTCGTCGATAAGATAGTATCCAAAATGACCCCCTCTAGGGGGTTTTTTATTTTTATGGTATAATTACTTTAGTTCATAGCCAATAGTTCATAGTTCATAGGATTGAAATAAAACATTTTAAAAATTTCTATGAACTGTGAACTAAGAACTAAGAACTATTTTATGGGTGATAAATTTTTGCGTCATTTAATTACTACTATCGCAGTCCTTATACTTGGTATAGTTTATTGGGCAGGCTATGTAGCAGGGAGCCTTGGGTGGTGGCCTTTATTTATAGGAGTTTTGATACTGTATCCACTCGTTTTCAAATTAGTAGATGTCTAATCGCGTATGGATTTAGGTTTCATGTACATAGACATACTTACCGTGATTAGTTTTTTTGAACAACCAGCTATAGTGGTTGTCTTTGAGTTATTTGCTATTGTTGGCTGGATTATCCTTGTGTGGCTTTTGGCATATGCGGGTATTCATCTGTATGCTGAGTATGTCGAAGAAAAAAATACACATCACTGGAAATTTACTTTGCTTGCTATCGACATTCCTCAGGAGAACGTCCAAACACCAAAAGCTGTTGAGCAGATGTTTAGTCATATTGCTGGCGCATTTGAACATCCGGATTTGCGTGGCAAATTTCGAGAGGGCTACAAGCAAAAATGGTTTAGTTTTGAAATTATTAGCATTGAAGGGTATATCCAATTTTTGGTATGGACTGAACAGACATTTAGAGATCTTGTAGAAGCATCTGTCTATGCCCAGTATCCTGATGCAGAAATCACTGAAGTAGAGGATTATGTGACTCAGGTACCAGATAAATATCCCAATGATACACACGATATATGGATTGGAGATTTTTCTCTAGCTGAACACGATGCATTCCCTATACGTTCATATCGCGAATTTGAGCACAGCATTTCCAAAGATACAGTACTCAAAGATCCTATGGGTACATTTCTGGAGAGTTTCACGCGTATTGGGTATGGTGAGCAGATGTGGTTTCAGATTTTAGTACAACCGACAGATAATCATTGGAAGGAAAAGTCTATAGAGAAAATAAAAGAACTTATTGGAGAGAAAAAGGAATCTCACAAAAGCAAGCTTAATTTTCTCACAGAAAATTTCATTACCAAAGAAGTGGGTAGAAGTCTCGAAGAGCTCAATGCCCAGCTCACCGGTGGCATCCGCAGTGAGGGAGGAGAGAGTTCGTCGAGCGACCACGAAGAGAAGAATCAGCTCAAATATCTCACGCCGGGTCAATCAAAATTGATTGAAGCGATGGAAGAAAAAATTGCTAAAATAGGATTCAAAGTAAAAATGCGTGGTGTATACGTAGCACGAAAAGAGGTATTCAATACTGCGCGCGGTGTTAATGCACTCGTGGGTGCAATAAATCAATTTAATATCCCTACAGCGAATTCTATAGTTCCGAAGAGTACCACAAATATTCGCAACAAGAATAAGAAAATTCATAAACAGAATCATTTTTTCAAAGCATATAAGAAGAGAAAAATAAAAGCTGGTGCTAATCCATGTGTTTTGAATATAGAAGAACTTGCTACGCTGTGGCATTTCCCCATGTCTCATGTCAAAACTCCTCAAGTCCAGAAAGCATCAAGCAAGGTTGCCGAACCACCGATTGGTTTGCCAGTTGAGGGTATTGGTGGCTTGCCTACAGTAGAATCAACGCTTGTCGAAGAGAAGCACGCAGAAGAGAAACGTCGTATAGTGACTGATACGGGTGAGGAGATTAAGTTTGATGATTTTGGGTAACATTTTGCACAGATTTAGAATAGATAAAAATAACGCTTCAAGGGCGTTGTTTTTTATTTTATTATTTAGCTTGACAATATCACTTAGTAATGATATTTTGAAATGCTCTTTGTGTGTGTCAACGTGGGGGAAAGGAGAAGAATATGTCCCCCAAGAAGCTCAGTCAGTGGGTCGTAAGGTGCAACAGCACCCATCCCGACATCATGGCAGTGAGGACGGTGGAAAAGGCGTTCGAGCAACAGTCCACACTGTCCTGGCCACTCAAGATCGGGGAACCCGAAGTGATCGGACAGCGTGTGCTCGGTGGGTTCGTCCGTCCGATCGCGCGCATCTCCCACAAGGGGATCGAAATCACCATGACCCGACTGTACCACGACAGTACGGAATGGGTCGTCTCGGTCGTCTCGGATCGCGTGC